>ULJH01069409.1_pt1 | contig 23699 bp, 20 predicted proteins | sample 1950781 | NCBI WGS metagenome assembly ULJH01 (sample SAMEA4835462, study PRJEB28245) | human gut metagenome | biome: gut microbiome; material: fecal sample | place: Denmark | collected 2008 | reverse complement strand
AATGCGCCGCACCACAACCCTGAACCTTGAACCTTGAACCTTCATTTCCTCTTGACGCAGCCCTTTCACTAGTGCTATAAATAAAACTATATTTCATATGATATGCGTGCGGCGTATAGCCGTACCTCTCTTTTTCCGTCTGGAGGGATCCCTATGAACTTCAAAAAAGCCATCCTCGTATCGGCTGCAGTCCTCGCGGCTGCTGGCATCATCGCAGGCTGCGGTGACCAGAAAGCCGCGTCCTCTGCTTCTTCCGCAGCTGCCAAAGAAACCACCATCAAGGTCGGCGTATCCCCTGTACCGCACGCTGAGATCGTCGGCGTTGTGAAAGACAAGCTCGCCAAAGAAGGCGTCAAGGTCGAAATGGTCGAATTCACCGACTATGTCCAGCCGAACCTGGCCCTTGCGGATAAGAGCCTCGATGCGAACTTCTTCCAGCATAAACCATATCTGGATGAATTCTGCAAATCCAAAGGCCTGAAGCTGACATCCCTGGGAGCTGTCCATCTCGAACCGATGTGCGTGTATTCCAAGAAGCTGAAGTCTTTGAATGATCTTGCTGACGGCGCGCATGTAGCCATTCCGAATGACCCGACCAATGGCGGCCGCGCCCTCCTCGTCCTCCAGTCTGCCGGTCTCATCAAACTGAAGGAAGGCGCTCCGATCACCGCGACCCCGCAGGATATCGCAGAGAACCCGAAGAACCTGGAATTTTCCGAATTGGAAGCCCCGCAGCTTCCGCGTGCTCTGGAGGATGCGGATATCGCGATCATCAATATGAACTTCGCCCTCGAAGCAAAGCTCGATCCGAAGAGTGCCATCTACAGCGAAGGCTCCGACTCCCCGTATGCGAATATCGTAGCTGTCCGTGAAGGTGATGAAAACCGTCCGGAACTCCAGAAGTTCATGAAAGCGCTCACAAGCAAAGAAGTCAAGGACTTCATCGAAAAGAAATACGGCGGCTCTGTCAAGACCGTATTCTGATCGCGCCTTTGAAGAAAAACTCCCCGAAAGGGGAGTTTTTTGTTGGGGCGGTGACTAGTGACTGGAAAAAGTCAGATTCTCTCGCATTGTCATTTCGAGCGAAGCGAGAAATCTTTGTCATTCGCGGTCAAACAAATCATGTTAGAAAAGCGCAAACGGGAAACCTGATCTCTTGGAAACCTATGGGTATCGCCTCCTATATATTGCGGCGAAGCCGCCACCGCTATTTCTCATTCTTTTCATCCGCGATTAGGGGATGGCGCGCCATAAGAGCAAACCTGGCGCCCATCCGCCTCCTTCTCTATTGCTGAACGGTTCCCCATTCTATATAATGATATACTGAGATAAGATCATAGAAAAAATATCATTTTCCACGTCAGGAGCCCATCCATGCGATTCCTCGCTTCGAAAAAGAACATTCAGAATCTTTTATATGCGACACTCTTTCTGCTGCCGCTTCATCCCTATGTGTTTTACGTGACACTTCTTCCATGCCTTCTTCTCTGGGCAGTGAATCATTGCACCACAGGCGAAGTAAAATGCGTGCGCCCTCGCCTCTGGGGACTGCCGGCGGTCTTTTTGGCGTGTGCCTTTTTCTCCGGCTTCCACTCTCCCAACCCTGCCTTTTCACTCATGAACTGGGCCTTCCAGCCATTGATGTATGCCGCGATCTACCTTTTGATCCTTTCACTTCTTTCCTCCGTGCGAGAAAAGGAGAAGGCGCTCTATGCCTTCCTGGCAGGAGCCGTCTGCGTGGCCGCCTATGGCTTCATCCAGTATGCGAATGTGGCAGGCATGGCAGCTGATATGATGGCGCAGAGCTGGGTCGATCCCGAGAGATTTCCTCTCCTTCGGCGCCGCATGTATTCGACACTGGAAAATCCAAATCTCCTCGGAGCCTATGCCGTCATGATCATCAGCATCCTCACTGCTTTCTTTCTCAGGGAGCGGCAGAAAAAAAGGAAATGGGCTTTTGCCATCATTCTCTTCATCCTGCTTCTCTGCCTTGCGCTGACCTATTCACGCGGCGCATGGCTGAGCCTTGCGGCTATCGTCTTAGGGCTCACCCTCTTCTATGACAAGCGATTCGGCTTTCTTTTCTTCCTCATCCCTCTCGTTCTCTTCTTCTACCACGGACAGATGGTCGAGCGTTTCTTGTCCCTTTTCTCCGGCGAAGACACCTCTGTCGGCCTGCGCTTTGCCCTATGGGAGAGCACCATCGCCATGATCGAAGAGCACCCGCTTCTCGGCGTGGGGTGGGGGAGCTATTATCTGGCCTATCCCGACTACAACTTCTTTATTCAGGATGAGCACGTCCTCATCTTCCATGCGCACAACATGTATCTCAATATGCTCGCCGAAGTCGGCATCATAGGCGGAGCAGCCTTCCTTCTGACCTTCTTCGCCCAAGGTTTCCTCTGCTGGAAGCTCTATCGGGGCAAGGCCAGCCTCTTCACGCGAACGATGGGGCTTGGCGGCCTGCTCATGGTCATGGCCATCGCTGTCATCAGCATGAGCGACCATGTCCTCTTCGGACGCTCGATCTCCTTCTGCTTCTGGAGCCTTTCCGCACTTTGCGTAGGAAGCGGGGACTGGTGAGCGATTATCGGGGGAAAGCGTGAAGGGGGCGGCGATGCCCGAAGCGATACGCCGGTCCTCACAGATCACCTTCGCGGGAAGCTTTCGAGTGCGGCCCGGCGGCGCTCCCTGTACCATTTCTATAACCTACACTGCGAGGATCATCACTTTCATAGCTTATAGACTCTGAGTCACATGATTGATGATTTGTCTAATAGGAATTATTTATAACATACCTATGAGAATTTTAAAAACAAAGAACTTACTTTTTACGAACCTTTCGAAAAAAGTGTGATATAATAACATTGATGACTGAGAAGGTCACAAATACAGTCGGTGAGACCGATGATACCAAGGAGGAGTTTTTCTGATGTTATGAGACATGTTTACATGCGGTCATAGGGAAGCAGAAAGGACTCCTTTTTCTTTTATACTTCGGAAGCACGGCTGTGTTTTTATGAGGCAAAAAGCTCCAGACCATAGAGAAAGCTCAAAGAGGTACTGGACTTTTGATATTTTTATATTTTTGGGAGGATGATAGTAATGATCGACACCAATGATAGCGAATTCCTTAGCAGAATTGAAAGTGCAGATCTGAAAGCAAAAATCTGTGATGCTAAAACTGCAGCAGCTATGATTCAGGCAGGCGACATCCTTGGTATTTCCGGATTTACCCCATGCGGCTATCCGAAGATTACCATGCATGAACTCGCAGAACGTATGAAAGAAACCCCATTCCAGGTAGACGTATGGACTGGCGCTTCTACTGGTTCCCAGATTGATACTGAACTGGTCGCTGTAAACGGCATCAGAAACCGTATGCCATACCAGACCAACGGCAACCTCAGAAAAGCCATCAATGCAGGCAGCATCAACTATTATGACCTTCACCTGTCCCATGTAGCTCAGCAGATCCGTGCTGGCTTCTTCACCAACGTGAAGGGTGAACGTGTCACCGGCCCAGATTTCGCAGTAGTAGAAGTCTGCAAGATCGGACCGAACGGCGAACTGTACCCGACCACTGCTATCGGCAACTCTCCGGTATTCGTAGATACCGCTAAGAAAGTCATCGTAGAAGTCAACACCACCCAGCCGCTGGAACTCGCTGGCATGGCTGATATCTACATGAGAAAGAACCCGCCGCACTGCGAACCGATTCCGATCAAAACTGCTGGCGACCGCGTAGGCACTCCTTACATCCCATGCGATCCGGCAAAGATCGTTGCTATCGTTCCATGCGATCTGCCAGACGTTACCCGTGCACTGGCTCCGCTCGATGACGACGCAGAAGCAATGGGCAACAACCTGATCGATTTCCTGAAAAACGAAGTCGCTCATGGCAGACTGCCGGAAAACCTGCTCCCACTGCAGTCCGGCGTAGGCAACGTAGCAAATGCTGTTATCCATGGCCTCGTAGAATCCGACTTCAAGAACCTTTCCGTATACACCGAAGTTATTCAGGATGGCATGTTCGACCTGATCGATAAAGACAAGATCGACATGATCTCCGGTACTTCCCTCTCCCCATCCCCGGATGGACTGAAACGCTTCTACGACAACATCGACAGATACAGCAAGAAGATCATCCTTCGTCCGCAGGAAATCTCCAACAACGGCGAAGTAGCTCGTCGTCTCGGCGTCATCGCTATGAACACCGCTCTGGAAATGGATATCTACGGCCACGTAAATTCCACCCATGTAAGCGGCACCAAGCTGATGAACGGTATCGGCGGCTCCGGCGACTTTGCTCGTAACGGCTTCCTGTCCTGCTTCTTCTGCCACAGCACCGCTAAGGGCGGCAAGATCTCTGCAGTTGTTCCGATGTGCTCCCATGTAGACCACACCGAACATGATACCCATGTATTCATTTCTGAACAGGGCGTCGCTGATGTTCGCGGCCTGTCCCCGAAAGAAAGAGCAAAGGTCATCATCAACAACGTCGCTCATCCGTCCTTCAGAGATCAGCTCATGGACTACTATGAAAGAGCATGCGCAGCTTGCGGCGAAAGCCAGACCCCGCATCTCCTTCAGGAAGCATTCAAATTCCATGAAAGCCTCGCTGAAAACGGCGACATGCACTTCAAGAAATAATTTAATTCTTCAAGAAGCCGCATGAGACTAGGCATTTAATGCTTTACAAATACAGATAATACTGTATAATTACCTATGGTGATATCTGTCACACGACAGTGTCAATACATGGGTCAGCAAGAGTCCCCAATCGCTGCTGCAAGAAGACTCAAATGAGCGCTGCAGCAGCCAAAGGCTTTGCGTGACCCCATTGGGAAGATAGATCCTATGTAAGTGGTAAGAAGAACACAAAGTCGCGGCCACCGAAGTCAAGGAAAAGCTTCCTAGAGTTTTACATACTTACTTTTTTAGGAGGAAGATGAACTCATGTCTAACGAATCCCTGAAAGCTAAACTTGCAGCTTACAATGACACCTATGCAAAACAGTGCGCAAAACATCCGGAAAGAGTTGGTCTGAAACACAAGAACCTGTACACCCCACTCGATCTCGAAGGTTTCGACTATGAAAGAGACCTCGGATTCCCGGGCGAATATCCATACACCCGTGGCGTACAGCCGACCATGTACCGTGGCAAACTCTGGACCATGCGTATGTATGCTGGTTTCTCCACCGCTGAAGAATCCAACAAACGTTACAAATACCTGATCGCTAACGGCGGCACCGGCCTGTCCTGCGCATTCGACCTGCCAACCCAGATCGGCTATGACTCCGACGACAAAATGTCCGCTGGCGAAGTTGGTAAAGTAGGCGTAGCTATTGACTCCCTCTACGATATGGAAAGACTGTTCGACGGCATCGACCTCGGCAAAGTTTCCACTTCCATGACCATCAACGCACCGGCTTCCGTACTGCTGGCTATGTACATCGCTGTAGCTGAAAAACAGGGCGTTCCGGCAGCTGCTCTTCGCGGCACCATCCAGAACGATATCCTGAAAGAATACGCAGCTCGCGGCACCTACATTTTCCCGGTTAAACCGTCCATGCGTCTGATCACCGATATCTTCGAATACTGCTCCGTAAACGTACCGAAGTGGAACACCATCTCCATTTCCGGCTACCATATCCGTGAAGCAGGCTCCACCGCTGCTCAGGAAATCGCATTCACCATCGCTGATGGCATCGCATACATCGAAGCAGCTCTGAAAGCTGGCATGAAGATCGATGAATTCGCAGGCCGTCTGTCCTTCTTCTGGAACGCTCACAACAACGTACTCGAAGAAGTTGCAAAATTCCGTGCATCCCGTCGTCTGTGGGCTACCATTCTGAAGGAAAGATTCCATGCAGAAAACCCGAAGTCCATGAAACTGCGTTTCCACACCCAGACCGCTGGTTCCATGCTGACCGCTCAGCAGCCAAACAACAACATCATCCGTGTTGCTCTCCAGACCGCTGCAGCAGTTATGGGCGGAACCCAGTCCCTGCACACCAACTCCCGCGATGAAGCTCTGGCTCTGCCGACCACTGAATCCGTAACCATCGCTCTGCGTACCCAGCAGATCGTAGCTTACGAATCCGGCCTGGCTGACGTAGTTGATCCGCTCGGCGGCTCCTACTATGTTGAAGCTATGACCAATGCTATCGAAGCAGAAGCTAAAGAATACATCCGCAAGATCGATGAAATGGGTGGCGCAGTAGAAGCTATTGATAAAGGCTACATCCAGAAAGAAATTCAGGACGCTGCTTACGCTTGGCAGATGTCTGTTGAATCCGGCGAAAGAACCATCGTTGGCGTCAACAAATTCACCATGGAAGAACCACCGGTTACTGGCCTGCTGAAGATTGACGCATCCGTTGGCGAAAAGAAGAAAGCTCAGCTCGCTCAGGATAAAGCAAACCGTGACCAGGCTAAAGTTGCTGAAGAACTGGCTAAACTTGAAAAAGCAGCTCAGACTCCGGCTGAAGGCCCAGACCACGTCAACCTTATGCCAGTCATCCTCGACTGCGTACGTGCATACTGCACCGAAGGCGAAATCTGCGGCGTTCTGCGTAAAGTTTACGGCGAATACAAACCGCACAACACCCTCTAATCTAAGGGCAGCCTGAAGCAAAGATAATTACATTACTCAAATATTTCTGGAGGTAATTTACAATGGCAGACAAACGTATCAGAGTACTGGTAGCTAAACCGGGTCTTGATGGACATGATCGTGGCGCAAAAGTTATTGCTCGTGCACTTCGTGATGCAGGCATGGAAGTTATTTACACCGGTCTTCGTCAGACCGTTGAACAGATCGTTGAAGCAGCAGACGCAGAAGACGTTAATGTTGTAGCTCTGTCCCTGCTCTCCGGCGCTCACAACACCCTCTTCCCGGAAGTTGTTGAAGCACTGAAGGCTAAAGGAATGGGCGACGTTCTCGTAGTTGGCGGCGGCGTAATTCCGGAATCCGATATCCCAGGCCTGAAAGAAGCTGGCGTAAAAGCTATCTTCACTCCTGGCACACCAACCAAAGAAGTTATCGACTTCATTAAAGAAAACGTAAAATAATCGACTTTTAGACTGACTAGCTTGACAGTTTATTAGTTGAAATGTAGCTTGCATGGGGCTGGGGGGATACTCAGTCCCATTGCAACTATATTATTTACTCTTCGAAAAGGCGGTGCATCCATGGAATTTTCTATGAAGGATTTTTGGAATGGATCCAGACGTGCCTTAGCGAGAGCAATTACCATCGTTGAAGACGAACGGGATGGATTTGAAGATGTCATGAAAGAAATCTATCACCATACCGGTCGTGCACAGGTCATCGGTATTACTGGTGCGCCTGGTGCGGGTAAGAGCACACTGTCAGATGCCCTCATTAAGCAGTTCCGTAAGCAGGGCAAAACTGTAGGTATCGTAGCCATCGATCCTACGAGTCCATTCTCTGGCGGCGCCATCCTTGGTGACCGTATCAGAATGAACGACCTGACCTTGGATAAGGGTGTTTATATCCGTAGTATGGGTACGCGCGGCAGCCTCGGCGGACTTTCCCGCAAGACTGCAGATGCGGTCAAACTGATGGATGCTTTCGGTCTCGATGTCATTCTCATCGAAACAGTAGGCGTAGGACAATCAGAAGTTGATATCGTTAAAAATGCGGATACGACACTTGTTGTGCTCGTACCTGGACTAGGCGACGATATTCAGGCTATCAAAGCAGGTATCCTTGAAATTGGTGATGTATTCTGCATCAACAAATGTGATCGCGATGGCGCAGATCGTTTGAACGTCGAAATCGAAATGATGCTTGATCTGGGCGAAGCTCAGAACTGGCGTCCTCCGATTGAGAGAACGATCGCGAACAAAGATCAGGGCGTAGCGGAAGTAGTAGCAGCTCTGGGCGAACATAGAAAGTACCTCGAAGAGTCCGGTCTCCTTGAAGAAAGAAGACGTGAACGGGCTAGAAGCGAGATGCTCGAAATGATTCACGATCGCATTTCCCGTCATATTGAGGAAAATATTTCCTCGACGGGTGAATTTAGTGACTGCGTGGAACAAGTCTTTGAGCGGAAGACAGATCCGTTCACGGTCGTTGATTCCATTGTAGGCAAAATATTCAAATAATTTTAAAGGAGGAGTTTATTATGGCATTCAAAGTACTTTGTGTGGACCATGTAGGCGTTGCTGTTAAAGATCTTCAGCTGATCAAACAGCAGATGAAAGACATCCTTGGACTGGATCCATCCCTTCCGGATGAAACCGTCGAAGAACAGCATGTAACCACCAGCTTCTTCAAACCGTCTGCTCAGACCGAAGCTTGCGAACTCGAATTCCTGGGTTCCACCACTCCGGACGGCCCGATTGCTCGTTTCATCGAAAAAGCAAACGGCGGCAAGAATGGTTTCCAGCATGTAGCACTTCGTGTCGACGACATCGAAGCTTGCCTTGCTGACCTGCAGGCTAAAGAAGTTCCGCTCATCGATAAGAAATATCGTATCGGTGCTGGCGGCTGTCACATCGCTTTCCTGCATCCAAAGGCTACAGGCCTTCTGCTTGAACTGACAGAACGCCCAGGCGGCCCATCCTTCAAGGCTTAATTGAACGATGGCAAATGCCTTGCCCACCGGGGTAAGGCATCCCCCTCACGGGGGTCCCTAAAATTTTTGGAGGTGTAAGAATGGCAACTGTTGCAGAAAGAATTGAACTTCTTCACAAAAACCTCGCTCACGTAGAGGCTATGGGTGGAGAAAAGAAAGTTGAAAAACAGCATGCAAAAGGCAAACTGACTGCTCGTGAAAGACTGGCTCTTCTGTTTGATGAAGGCACTTTCGTAGAAGTCAATGCCCTTGTAAAATCCCGCTGCCACAACTTCGGTCAGGAAAAGAAAGATCTCCCGGGCGAAGGCGTTGTTACCGGTTACGGTACCGTTGACGGCAGACTCGTATTCGCATTCGCACAGGACTTCACCGTTGAAGGCGGCTCCCTCGGCGAAATGCACGCTGCTAAGATCGTTCACGTAAATGAACTGGCTCTCAAAGTCGGTGCTCCTTGCGTAGGCCTGAACGATTCCGGCGGAGCTCGTATTCAGGAAGCTGTCGATGCACTCTCTGGCTATGGCAAGATCTTCTGGTGCAACACCATTGCATCCGGCGTTATTCCGCAGATCTCTGCTATCATGGGACCATCTGCAGGCGGCGCTGTATACTCCCCAGCTCTGACCGACTTCATTTACATGGTCAAGAAAACATCCCAGATGTTCCTGACCGGCCCGGCAGTTGTTGAATCCGTTACCGGCGAAAAGATCACCGCTGAAGCACTCGGCGGCGCTATGACCCACAACCGTACTTCCGGTGTAGCTCAGTTCGCTTGCGACAACGACGAAGACTGCATTAAACAGATTCGTTACCTGCTCTCCTTCCTGCCGAGCAACAACATGGAAGATGCTCCTATCGTTGAAACCGGTGATGATCCGACCAGAACCGATCCGGCTCTCGATACCATCATGCCAGAAAACTCCAACGCTCCATACAACATGTATGACGTTATCAAATCCGTTGTAGATAACGGTGAATACTACGATGTAGCTAAAGAATTCGCTAAGAATATCATTACCTGCTTCGCACGTTTCGACGGACAGACCGTTGGTATCATTGCAAACCAGCCAGCATTCATGGCAGGCTGCCTTGACTACAATGCATCCGATAAATCCGCTCGTTTCATCCGTTTCTGCGACTGCTTCAACATCCCGGTTGTAAACATTGTCGATGTACCAGGCTTCCTGCCAGGCAAACAGCAGGAATATGCCGGCGTAATTCGTCACGGCGCTAAGATGCTGTTCGCATACTGCGAAGCAACCGTTCCGAAGATCACCATGATCCTCCGTAAAGCTTACGGTGGTTCCTACATCGCTATGTGCTCCCGTGAACAGGGCGCTGACCAGGTATTCGCTTGGCCAACCGCTGAAATCGCTGTTATGGGACCTGCAGGCGCTGCAAACATCATCTTCAAGAAAGACCCGAACAAAGAACAGCGTACAGCTGAATACGTCGAAGAATTCGCAACTCCATACAAAGCTGCTGAACGTGGCTATGTAGACGCAGTTATCGATCCGAGAAACACTCGTCCGACAATCATCAATGCACTGAAGATGCTTGCTTCCAAGCATGAAGTACATCCAGCAAAGAAACACGGCAACATTCCGCTGTAATATTTGCTGCAAGAAAAACTCTAATTGAAAGGATGGGTACAGATGGATAACAACACAGTTATGTATATCGCGGTATTTGCTGCTATCGTAGCAGTAGTAGCGCTGATCATGATCTGGCAGGTACGTTCATCTCTCAATCAGTCCGCAGCACCGGCACCGTCAGCAGCTCCGAAGAAAGCCGCTCCAGCTAGAGCAGCAGCTCCTAAAGCAGCTGACAATGGTGCAGTTGTAGCAGCAATCGCTGCTGCAATCGTTGCGATGGGTGGCGGCGAAATCGTCTCCATCCGCCCGGCAGCTAGAAGTGGCTGGACCTCTGCATCTCGTCTTGCAGGTGTTTCCGGCACTCAGCAGTTCTAATTGAAAGTTGAAAGTACAATCATTTAGGAGGAAAGACAATGAGAAAATTTACTGTAACAGTTAACGGCCAGGATTACGATGTAGTAGTTAAAGATGGCGGCGCTGCAGCAGCAGCTCCGGCTCCGGTAGCAGCAGCTCCGGCAGCAGCTCCGGCTCCGGTAGCAGCAGCTCCAGCACCGGCTCCAGCACCGGCTCCGGCTCCAGCTCCGGCAGCAGCTCCTGCAGGCGCAGGCGAATCTGTTGAAGCTCCAATGCCGGGCAAAGTTATCCGCATCAACAAACATGTTGGCGATGCAGTTGCTTCCGGCGACGAAGTTCTCGTTCTCGAAGCTATGAAAATGGGCAACCCGATCATGGCTCCATGCGATGGCAAGATCACCGGCATGCCGGTATCCGAAGGCCAGTCCGTACAGGGCGGCGACGTTCTCTTCACCGTTGGCTAATAGCCGATATGAAAAAGCAGCGCGTATGCGCTGCTTTTTTGTTGCAATAAAACGGAGTGGATAAGAGAATCAGGCACTCCGTTTTCGATCCCGCGTTTCCGCCATAAACGGATCACACGTTGCTTTCTGTATTTGGTGTAGTGTCAGCAAGAAGAGGCGGATATGAAATAGCACCGCCGACAGGGGTGAAGCGAATGATCCCATTCATGGTAAAGGAGGACACGTCCTCTCGGCTGATCTCGGTTCTTTTGCGGCCGCTTCCTGTCACGCCTTAGTAGGCATCATCCTCTTCCATTTCCTGCTTTTCTCTTGCGATGAGGATTCGGAGCATGGTGAGGGAAGCCTGGAGGTAATCGTAGTCCTGGGGGAAGGCACAGAGGATGCCGTAGCGGAAGAGAGACTCCTTTTCTTCGGGCGGCACCTGATGAACGGCGATCAGGATATCATCACGGCCATAAAGAGCGAGAGCACGCGAGAGGGCGACAGCATTCTTACCTCTGGCGTCACCGGTCGTGGTGTAGAAGACGAAGTGAACGTCATTGTCTGCTGCCCCCTTGGCAGCATCCTCAGGCTGCTGCGAGGGGCTGACGTCGACGTCCCAGCCGGAGTCTGCCAATGCATTGGCGGCCAGTTTTCGTTCTTCACGATCGCTTTCGAGATCATTTTCCATTTCTATGAGGAGAACACGCGGGCGTCTGCCATCAAGTGCAGCAAATTCTTTAGAAAGCCGAAGGGCTTCTTCTCTGACGGTTTCTTTGGTTTTCGGATCGAGTGCCATGGTAAGCTCCTTGTATGAGAATAAAAATAATGATAATGAAATAAACTTTACATGCAAATCTATTATAATATAAATCATGGCTGCTGTTCAATGCATAATTTGTGATTTCAGATGCAATATTAGCAAGAAATATATAAGACAGAGAAAAACATTGATTGACACTGAGAAGAATATGAATTATACTGAGACTGTAGTCATTTAGACAATTTCATATGGCTGGCAGATGCGAAAGCATAAAAGAGAATCCGGTCTAAGCCGGAGCGGTCCCGCCACTGTAAGGAGGAGTCTCTCACAGATAAGTCACTGGGCGAAAGTCTGGGAAGGCGTGAAGAGATGAGGAGCCCGAGCCAGGAGAACTATCTGCCAATGAATCACCGCGAAGGAAGTAGGGATCTATCCAAGACATGATTCGATTCTGTCTAAGATCAGGGCTTGTGAGAAAATCCGTATTTCCGTCAACCTGCGAGAGATGGGGAGGGGATTGAGATCGGTCCTGGTCTCATTATTTTCCGGCTGCCCCCACTGGGTCAGTCGTTTTTTTATGGTAGGACCAAGACGTGAACCTGAAGGAGGTGAACTTTCTGTCTGATTGAAATTGTCTAAAGGGGCGTTCTCTTGATTTGCGCTGGTAAGTCAGTGAGCGGCCATAAATTATTAAAGGAGGAACTATTTCATGGATGAAGTAACAAAAGCAACATCCGCGGAAAATCAGGAAAGACAGCTTACCGATAAGGAATTGGAAGCGATTCTGAAACAGTCGGAAGGCAAAACCGATTTCCCACAGGTCACATTTGATGAATTCACACCACCAACCTACGAGGAATGGGTTGATGCGTGCAACGCTCTTCTGAAGGGCAAGCCGTTTGATAAGCTGATGTATACCAAGACGTATGAAGGTATCACTTTTAGCCCAATTTATACCCTGCGTACAGGTCCGGACGCACAGGATGCGATCCTGCCGACCGATGACTATCCGGGTATGGGGGACTTCATGCGCGGTCAGAAAGTCAATGGTTACAAAGAAGAACCATGGGGCATTGCACAGTCTTGTGATGAAGCACTTCCAAAGGAAAATAATGAGCTCCTGAAACACGAAATCGATCGTGGTTCCACGGTATACAATGTACGCCTTGATGCATCCACTCTGCATGGCATCGATGTGACTGATGCTGAAAAACCAGGTGAAACCGGCGTTTCTCTGACCACTCTCGAAGATGTGCATAACCTTCTGGACGGTCTGGATCTTGCAAAGTATCCATTCATGATGTATACCGGCGAATCTGCACTGGCACCGCTTGCTATGGTGGCTGCCGCAGTCAAAGCACAGGGAAAAGATGTGTCCGCGCTTCATGGCGTGATCGGCGGAAGCCCGTTGACACAGCTGCTGACTGATGGCAAGAATAAGGAAAGCCTTGAAAAAGCATACGACCAGATGGCAGAGACCATCCGCTGGGCTCGCAAGAATGCACCGAGCGTAGCGACCGTATTCATCACTTCCGATGTATTCTCTCTGGGCGGCGCACAGGCCGTACAGGAAATCGCATATACCTTCGGCGTCGCTGTAGAGTATGTCCGTGAAATGCTGAAGAGAGGCATTTCGATCCATGATATCGCACAGTCCTTCTACTTCGGCTTCAATGTAGGCGCTACGTTCTTCATTGAAATTGCAAAGCTTCGTGCAGCTCGTCAGGTATGGTCGAACATCATGAAGGCTTTCGGTGCAGAAGAAGAAGATCGCTCGATGAAGATCCATGCAAAACCGGCATTCTTCACAAAGACCATTTTCGATGTGGGCGTGAACATGCTCCGCAACACCACCGAAGCATTCTCTGCTGTCGTTGGCGGTGTAGATACCTACGAAAATGCACCTTATGATGATACCGTCAGAAAAGGTGATGAATTCTCCCGCCGTATCGCTAGAAACCTGCAGATCATGCTGCAGGAAGAATTCGGCATGCTGCGCCCGATCGATGCAGCCGGCGGCTCCTGGGCAATTGAAAAGCTCACCAAAGAGATGGCAGAAAAGATCTGGGCTGAATTCCAGAAGATCGAATCTCTGGGCGGCATGACCAAAGCAATCAAAGAAGGTTATCCGCAGAAAGAGATCAAAGCCGTCCTTGAAAAGCGCTTCAAAGCACTGGATCTTAGAAAAGACCGTGCGGTCGGCAATAACATGTACCCGCTGATGGGCGAAGTGCTCCTCGAAGCTCGTCCGGAAGATACAGAAGCCATTAAGAAGGAACTTGGCGATGCAGCTAAGGCTTACCGTGCGGATCTTGATCTTGCTTTCAGAAGCCAGAAGCTGGCAGAACTCAAAGATGCCGGCGAAGGCGAAGTCATCGACAAGGCTGCTGCTGCTGCTGCTGCCGGTGCGACCATTGGCGAGATCAATGAAGTCGCTGGTAATGCAGAAGGCTCCGTTGCTATCGAAAAGATCGATGCACACCGCTGGACGGAACGCTTCGAAGCACTCCGCTTTGATACCGAAGCATATAAAGAAAAGACTGGCAAGAATGTCGAGATCTTCCTCGCAAACATGGGCAAGATTCCGCAGCATAAAGCCAGAGCAGACTTCTCCACCTCCTTCCTGCAGGTCGGTGAATTCAATGTCCATCTCAATAATGGTTTCCAGGATGACGAAGACAAACCGGGCTCCCGCTGGGATAAGTGCGTAGAAGCACTGAAAGCTGGTGCTGATGACAAAGGCACGCCATATGATGTCGCTGTCATCTGCTCCACGGATGCGACCTATCCGGAAGATGTACCGGCTCTGGCTCCGAGACTGAAAGAAGTCCTCGGCGACGGCACCCTCTTCCTCGCAGGCGCAGCTCCAAAGGATCTGGAAGAGACCTACCGCAAGGCGGGCGTAGATGATTTCATCAGCGTCAAAGCAAACTGCTACGAAATTCTCCGCATGCTGCAGAAAAAGAAAGGAATGATTGAATAATGGCAAACACAAATCCTGATTTCACACAGCTGTCTCTGGGGGAACATCCACACTGCTCCTATGATGAGTGGAAGGAAAAGCTGGAAGCCAAGACCGGCAAAGGCTTTGATGCACTCTATGAACCGACCATGGAAAAGATCCCGGTCGCTCCCTTCTATACCAAAGATGTCTATGATGGTTGCAATCATCTGGACTTCATGAGCGGTATCCCGCCATTCCTTCGTGGACCATACTCCACCATGTACGTTTTCCGCCCATGGACCGTTCGTCAGTACGCAGGCTTCTCCACGGCAGAAGAATCCAACGCATTCTACAAGAGAAACCTGGCAGCAGGTCAGAAGGGCCTGTCCATTGCATTCGACCTTCCGACCCACCGCGGCTACGATGCGGATAACCCGCGCGTTATCGGCGACGTAGGTAAAGCCGGCGTATCCGTATGCTCCATGCTCGATATGAACATCCTCTTCGACGGTATCCCGCTGGACCAGATGTCCGTATCTATGACCATGAACGGCGCCGTTCTTCCGATTCTGGCATTCTTCATTTCCGCCGGCATCGAACAGGGCGTCGACAAGAAGATCCTTGCAGGTACCATTCAGAACGATATCCTGAAGGAATTCATGGTACGTAACACTTACATTTACCCACCGGCTATGTCCATGCGTATCATTGGTGATATTTTCGAATACACCACCAAGTACATGCCGAAGTTCAACTCCATTTCCATTTCCGGCTACCACATTCAGGAATGCGGCGCTACCTGCGATCTGGAAATCGGTTACACTCTGGCAGACGGCATGGAATACATCCGCTGCGGCGAAAAAGCAGGTCTGCCGGTCGATGCATTTGCAAAGCGTCTGTCCTTCTTCTGGGATCAGGGCAAGAACTACTTCATGGAAGTCGCAAAGATGCGTGCAGCTCGTGTCCTCTGGGCAAAGATCCTCAAAGGCTTCGGCGCAAAGAATCCGAAATCCATGGCACTTCGTACCCACTCCCAGACCTCCGGCTGGTCCCTCACCGAACAGGATCCATTCAACAACATCGGCCGTACCTGTATGGAAGCTATGTCTGCAGCTCTCGGCCACACCCAGTCCCTGCATACCAACGCACTCGACGAAGCAATCGCTCTGCCGACCGACTTCTCTGCTCGTCTGGCTCGTAACACCCAGCTTTATATCCAGGATGAAACCAAAGTCTGCAAGATCATCGATCCATGGGGCGGCTCCTACTATGTGGAATACCTCACCAACGAGATCATCAAACGTGCATGGGCACACATTCAGGAAGTCGAAGCACTGGGCGGCATGTCCAAGGCTATCTCCACCGGCCTTCCGAAGATGCGTATCGAAGAATGCGCCGCTCGTCGTCAGGCAGATATCGACTCCGGCCGTGAAACCATTGTCGGCCTGAACAAGTACAGACTGGCGAAGGAAGATCCGCTGAACGTTCTCTCCATCGATAACACCGCTGTACGTAACGCACAGATCAAACGTCTGGAAAAACTCAGAAGCATCCGCGATCCGGAAGCTGTCCGCCGCGATCTGGAAGCCATCACCAAGTGTGCAGAATCCCGTGAAAACGGCAACCTTCTGGAAGCTGCTGTCCAGGCAGCACATGACCGTGCATCCCTTGGCGAAATCTCCGACGCTGTTGAAAAGGTATCCGGCCGCTTCAATGCAGTCATCCACACCATTTCCGGCGTATACTCCAATGAATTCGATGACACCTCCGAACTGGACGAAGCAAAGAAACTGGCTAATGAATTCGAAGCTCTCGAAGGCCGCCGCCCGCGTATCTTCCTCGCGAAGATGGGTCAGGATGGTCACGACAGAGGCCAGAAAGTTCTTGCTACCTCCTTCGCAGATATGGGCTGGGACGTCGACGTAGGCCCGCTCTTCCAGACTCCGGAAGAAGCGGCACAGGATGCCGTCGACAACGACGTTCATATGGTCGGCTTCTCTTCCCTGGCAGCAGGTCATAAGACCCTGCTCCCGGCTATTGTCGACGATCTGAAGAAACTCGGCCGTGAAGATATCCTCGTAGCTATCGGCGGCGTTATCCCGCCACAGGATTACGAATTCCTGTACGACCATGGTGCCGTTGCTATCTTCGGACCAGGCACCAACATTCCGAAATGCTGCATCAAGCTGCTCCAGATGCTCGTAGATCGTGCTAAGGAAGAAGCTAAGGCAGAATAAGGTTGGCTAACGTTTTCTGACACTGTCATTCAATGCGTATCGGCAAAGGGTTCAAGGTTCAGGGGGTTACTGGAAATGGTGATACCCTAACCTGAACCTCGAACCCTGAACCAATGACCATTTCGCAGCTGGAATAGTGACAGAAGCGTTTTAAAGAAATCTGATTTCTTGTCCTGCGCGGAGCCGAGGGCGACCTCGGCTCCCTAGCAGGGCTTGCAATCCAAATCGAGTGATAGCCCGGAAAACAGAGGAATGGAAATGGTGATGGATAGTCACCGCTGCCGGTCACTATCACTACCAATGAATCATGCTTGATACACATCATATTTTCATTTGGCAGTCCTCCTTTTCATGATCCATCTACAGGGGGAAATAGCCAGGAAAGGGAGGGTATGACAAATGCCTGAAAACAATGATGATTTAAGACCCAGCTGGGTACCGGAAGAGAAAAATCCTGAATTTGCCTGCTCTGTTATGCGTGGGATAGATACCACGGCAAACAGCATCACCGGCGCGAAGGAATACCCGGATGCTCCGCTTCGAAAAGTGCCGCTCCGTAAGAAAATGACCGTCGAGCAGTACATCGACGGTGTGGCCAAAGGGGATCGTGTGACGCTGTCCAAGGCCATCACGCTGATCGAAAGCAATGCGCCGAAAGACTTTGACAAAGCGCAGCGCGTACTGCAGGGACTTCTTCCCAGAACGGGCAAGGCTCTCCGTATCGGTATTACCGGTGTACCGGGGGCCGGCAAATCGACCTTCATCGAGTCCTTCGGCCAGATGCTCTGCCATCAGGGCTATAAAGTCGCCGTTCTTGCCGTCGACCCGACCTCATCCATCACAGGCGGCTCTATCCTCGGTGATAAGACACGTATGCAGAACCTGTCTCGTGAACCGAACTGCTTCATTCGACCATCTCCATCCAAAGGCACTTTGGGCGGTGTCGCGAGAAAATCCCGTGAGACTATGCTCCTCTGCGAAGCTGCCGGCTGTGATGTCATCCTTGTCGAGACCGTCGGTGTCGGCCAGTCGGAGACCACGGTCCGCTCCATGGTCGATTTCTTCATGCTCGTCGTACTGACAGGGGCTGGCGATGACCTCCAGGGCATCAAGAAAGGCATCATGGAGCTTGCCGATGCCATCGTTGTCAACAAAGCGGATGGGGATAACCTCGAGCGTGCCAAGGTCGCCCAGGGCGAGTATGAAAGAATGTGCGAATTCATCCGTCCGGCTACCGAAGGCTGGAAAACCCATGCTTACCGCTGCTCCGCGATCAAGAAAACAGGTCTTTTGGAGCTGTGGGCCGTCATGCGTCAATTTGAAAAGGTCACAAAGAACTCCGGCATTTTTGAAAACCGCAGACAGCGCCAGATCCTTGACTGGGTGAACAGCATGATCGATGAACATCTGCATAATCTCTTCTTTGAAGATCCGCTCATCAAGAGCCGTCTGCCATCCGTCAAAGCGGCTGTCCTTGCGGGCGTCGTCTCCCCAAGTCAGGCCGTCACGGAGCTTATCCGCTCCTTCGATATGGATCGCGCATCCATCAAGCATTTGGAGGAAACGGAAAAGTAACTTTGTGACTAGTGGCTAGGGATGAGTAGCTAGGGATTAGGAGCCTCAAGGAACTAGGGAAACGCTGATTCAATCCGTGTTTCCCCTGGAAGACATCTGACTCCCGTATCGTCATTTCGAGCGAAGCGAGAAATCTTTCTTGCAGACCGATAAACGATGCGTGTGTGAACGCAGAAATATGTAGCAACAAGGCGTCGGTTCCCATCCGTGTTTCCTTAATCAGCGTTTTCGTAAATGCCACTTTCGGGCATCGTCCCATATATACTCGCGGCGAAATCCGCGCCTTCATTTCTCATTCGAGCAAAGATTTCGTTCACAATCAAGGGACAGCACGTCCCCAGAGCTAACCCGTAGCCCTTATCTTACATCTCAATGCGCCCATGACGTGCGCAGCATGAAAAGGAGAATCATACATTGTTTACCAAAGATCTATACCTGGCCGGTGGATCCTTCCATGGGCTGCAGGAAGTGTTTTCGAGGATCTACGGTGTCGTAGATACCCAGGCGGGCTATGCGAATAGCTGTATCGAAGCTCCGACGAAGGAGCAGGTCGCCGATGGGAGCGCAGAGGCTGTGGAGTGCGTGAAGGTCACGTACAATCCGAAGAAAATCGACATCGGTATGCTCCTTAATGTATTCTTCACCATCATCAATCCGTACACCGATGGCATTCAGGGAAAATATGTCGGCCCGCAGTACCGAAGCGGGATCTACTACACGAGCAAGGAGGATGTGCCGCAGATCAGCTACTTCCTCGTTTTCCTGCAGAATCGCGGCGTCGCTCATCAGATGACGGACAATGCCCTTGTTGTCAATGAATTCGAAGGAGAAGGGAAGGTGCGCCCGAAGGTCAGGACAGAGATGAAAGAGCTGGTGAATTTCTACCCTGCGGCCGAAGAAGAGCAGCACTATCTCAGAAGTCACCCGGATGCATATACCCCCATCGATATTCATTTGCTGGAAGAATTAAAAATCATACAGTAAAAAGGAGCTGTGAAGAAATGAATCCGCATTTCTTCACAGCCCCTTTTTACTTTGCTTTCATTTGGTTCAGGGTTCAAGGTTCAGGGCTCTCGTGGCGGCTTCGCCGCCTTTTTTAGAAGATGATATTCTCGTATCGCAGCCTTCCCCTCTAGGTAATGCTCATAAAGTCTCCAAGTCACCAGTTATTCCTTTAATAAGCGGGGAGTGGATCGTCTCACATGTGTGGCATGAGATCCTTCGACTCAGTCCCCACTTGTTCTGGCTGGGGCTTTTCCCACATGGGGCGTTTTTGTCCGCTCAGGATGACGAAACGCGAGGGCGGAAGGACTCACAGGCTGGCGGTATCGCCGCCTTTTTTTAGAAGATGGTATTCTCGTATCGCAGCCTTCCCATCTAGGGGAAGGTGCCCGAAAGGGGCGGATAGGGTGACTATGGCATGAAAGACAGCTGGGATAAGGTTTCCCGGTCACTCCTATGAGAGCTGCAAGTCCCCCGCGGCAGATGGAACGCGAAAATGAGATGATCGTTATTTCACATCGCCTTTTTTGGTCAGGGCTAGGGGAATGCTGATCAGATCTGGCAATGATGGGATTGGTGTTTCCTTGGCTTGTGGGCATGCTGTCCTTTGATCACGTTTGAAAGTTTCGCTTGAATGAGAAATGAGAAGTGGTGGTGCGGCGCATAAGAATATAGAAGCGCCGCGAATATGTATGGGGCGATGCCCGAGGGTCTGCGGATGGCGGGTTTCCCGTTTGAGGTTTCCAAACATCGATCGATGGGCCGCGAATGACAAAGATTTCTCGCTTGCGCTCGAAATGACGATACGAGAGTCTGATGTCTCTCAGTCTCCCAGTCTCCCAGTCTTTTAGTCTCAGTCCCTGGCTATCAGCCACTAGCCGCTCATCTCATTCTATTTCCTAAACGCATTCTTGAATTTCTCATTGACATGCATGACAAATGGTGCTATCATGTACTTAACCGAATAAGGAAAGGTAAGTGCCTTAAAGGCTTAATAGGGAAGACCGGTGAAATGCCGGCACGGTCCCGCCACTGTAATGCAGAGCGAATCCAAAATGTCACTGAGAGATCGGGAAGACGGATAAGCGAGGAAGCAGAGTCAGGAGAACTGCTTATCTTGGATCACCGTTATGACCCACGAGCGATGGGAAGGGGATGTCTTTACAGATGTCTCTTTGCGTTCGTGCAAAGAGGTTTTTTAATGGGGATTTCGGTACTTGATAGCTTCATAAGAAAACAGGTGCCCTGTAGGGCTTAATAGGGAAGACCGGTGAAAGACCGGCACGGTCCCGCCACTGTAATGCAGAGTGAATCCAACGAAGTCACTGATTTGAGGAGATCGGGAAGGCTGGAGGAGCGAGGAAGCAGAGTCAGGAGAACTGCCTGTTTTGTACAACCGTTTGACCTACGAGCGATAGGAAGGTGTGCTTGAGTGCAAGTCCTTTTGACGTGCATAATCCACCCTTTTTCTATCCAAAAGGGTGGATTTTTTGATTTCCTTCTGCGGCATGATGAGGATCAATGAAGCAGAGCCCCTTTTGCTGAGGATGGTGACAGGGAACACTATTCTCCGAGTAGGTCCTACGGTATCTATCGTTATCTTAACGGGTGGTAGGCGGTAAACGCCTGAACTCCTTACTATCGATGTAATGCCTTCGGGCTTTACATATACCTGTGGGGATTTTCTCCATGGTTCATCTCCTTTCCGGTGATGGTCATAAAGAAATTTCATTTCTTTTGGGAAAATGATCATCACCACCCCTTCTACGAATACTTCTTCGGAAGTGACTATATATGATGTATTCCTCAGTATCTGAGGTTTACATATACCTGTGGGGTTTTCGTCCCCCATGGTTCATCTCCCTTCAGCGATGGTTTCAACAGGGAAATGGAATCATCGCTCCCCTTTTACAGATCCTTCCCTTAGGGAAGTTCCTATAGGAGGATATTTCCTCCACTCTTGGCCGGTCTATCCGGCTGACTCGACCTCCTTGGGACGTTATCGTCCTTCTGTCAAGATGGCATCAGGGAATGCCATCTTGGCTCCCTCTCTTTGGTAATAACTTTCTACGAAAGCTATTATACAGGTTCTCATTACGGAGCCCAACCAGCTCCAACCCCTTTGGAAGCGGCGCATGTCGCTTCTCTTTTTTTATGCCAGATGGTATGGGCAATGCTCATTAATACTGCGGTTATCCTGCTTCTGTCTTATGGTATCATTCGGACTGAACTGCATCATATAAAAAATCAGCGTTTCCTTAGATCCTTCGACTCAGCTGCCATTATTCAAAGAAGCGTTTCCCTAACATACAGCCTTTTTCTCCGCTCAGGATGACGAAAAGCAACGCACCACCACTTCTTACTCCTCACTAAAAAAAGCAGCCTTGGGCTGCTTTTTCAAATCCATCCAAACCGCCTGCATGCTTCATAGATGCCGTCTTCATCGGCCCGGCTGGTGATGTACTTGGCTTTTTCCTTGAGCTGTGGCTTGGCATTTCCCATGGCGATGGAGAACCATTCGGGGCGGAACATGGTACAGTCATTCATGCCGTCGCCAAAGACAACGATGTCTTCATCCGGAATGGCGAAGCGGCGCTGAAGCTCCTTGATGCCGTGCTCCTTATGGATAGGCTCTATGAGCATGGTATCCGCACGGAACCAGACGTGAGGGAGTGGGCCTAAGGGGATCTCCGCTTCCTCCTGCTTGCTGCAGGCGATGAAGATCTTGTGGATGACGGAAGCGGTGTGAAAATCAAAAGCGGGGTCTACTTCCGTCTTGTAGTAGCGGTCTTTCACCTTCTCAAGGTACCTATTCGTGGTCGTGATGCGGTATTTCTCATTTCTGATCGCAAGCGCCCAGGGATGCTTCTCGCAGTCGATGGCAGAGAGCATCGCGAAGCAGTCTTCAAGTGCAAGACCTTCATCATAAAGGATCTTGCCGTCTATGGTGACCGCATTTCCTCCGTCGGAGACAGCGGCTGTGATGCCAAGGTCACACGCGACCTGCCAGGCATCTGCCTGAATGCGTCCGGTCGCAAGCGAGACGAAGTGCCCTGCCTTTTGGAGGCGTCGGATGGCTTCTCTGGTGCTGTCGGGATAGTCGGCAGTAAGCGGCGTGGTCAGCGTGCCGTCGATATCAAAGAAAAAGTATTTCTTCATAGGGCCTCCTTGGAGAATCATTTTCTTTCATTATACTACATGTTTCCTGTTCCCCAGCCAGATGCCGAAAAGGATCATGACGATGCCGATGATCTGCGGGAAGGAGATCGATTCGCCGAGAAGCAGGAAGGAGAAGAAGAGGGCGGCGGGGAGCTCGCTGGCAGCGAGAAGACTGCCGAGGCCGGGGGAGATGTGCGGCATTCCGCTGCTAAAGAGGAGCGGCGGGAGGAAGACACCGAAGAGGGTGAGGGGAATTCCGTAGGGAAGGATAGAGGCAAAATGCGCGGGCGATACCGGAAGGTCGGGCGGCAGAAAGAGGAGAACCATCACGAGCGCGCCGCTTACCATGAGGGCGCTTTTGGTGATGGGATGGATGCCTCGTCCGATGCGGTTCATGCAGAGAAGGCCGGTGGTGTAGGAAATCGCGGCAGTAAATCCCCAAAGCATGCCGGCGGAGAGGGGAAAGGCGCCAGCGCTTCCGATCACGCCCGCGGCCAGTACAGTGCCTGTAAGGACGATCGCGATGGAAAGGAGACGGATGCGGGTGGGTTTCTCACGTCGGATCACGCACTCGGCGAGCGTGCCGAGCCAGATGGACTGGAAAAGGAAGATGACGGCGAGCGAAGCGGGCAGGGTCTCCAGCGCGTGGTTGTAGAGCATGGTGGTGCCTGAGAGCGGAATACCGGCCAGGAGAAAGGTCAGTGCGGTCTTTTTCGCGGGGAATCTCCGCACGCGGAGAAGCCAGATGGTCCAGAGCAGAAGAAATCCAAGAAAATACTGGATGGAAGAGACGTCATTGATAGAAAAGCCCGACCGATAGGAGAGCTTGACGAGTGTGGAAATGATACCATAGGAAGCGCCGCCGGCCAAAACGAGTGCGGCATAAAATGTTTGTGACATAGATGATTGACTCCTTTTGCATGTCCCTATTATAGCATGAGAGAAGGGGGCTGGGGACTGGGGAAACACGGCGTCCCCGCTGGTGTAATGCTATTAAGTTAAGGAGATCGTTAGCCGCA
>ULJH01064238.1_pt1 | contig 24994 bp, 18 predicted proteins | sample 1950781 | NCBI WGS metagenome assembly ULJH01 (sample SAMEA4835462, study PRJEB28245) | human gut metagenome | biome: gut microbiome; material: fecal sample | place: Denmark | collected 2008 | reverse complement strand
CAGGAAATAGCCGGCGAACTGAGCCAAACGAAAATAGGTAAAGAATTCAAAGTCATTATAGACCGGAAGGAAGGAGATTACTACATAGGCAGAACCCAGTTTGACTCTCCTGAGGTAGATCCTGAGGTCTTGATAAAAGCTGATGATGAGTACTTAAAAATAGGTGAATTCTATAAAGTGAAAATTACAGCCGCCGATGATTTTGACCTATACGCCAGCATTTTATAGGCTTTTTCCCATATAAAGTTTGGATAATGTTTGTTTTTTTACTAATATAGCAACCAAATTAACACTTTAAGCTTTGAATAACAAAGAATTTATATCTGAATTATCACGTAAACTAGGATATACAAATAAAGATACATCACAATTGGTATCCTCAGTCATTGGTGTTATGACCCAAGAATTGCAAGATGGCAACAACATTGTAATTCAGGGATTTGGTACGTTTGAGGTTAAGAAAAAATTGGAAAGAATTTCTATTAACCCGGCTACTCAACAACGTATGCTGATTCCCCCCAAGTTAGTGCTGACTTACAAACCCAGTGTAACCTTAAAAGAAAAGTTTAAATAAAATAGCCCTTATTTATAATATTATCATGAGCGAGAAAGTAACCATACAAGATATCATCGAACTTTTGGCTGAGAAACACAGCATGACTAAAAAAGATGCTGAAATCTTTGTCAAAGGAATGTTTGAACTGATAGAGGAAGCTCTAGCTACTGAAAAGTATGTAAAGGTTAAAGGACTAGGTACGTTTAAACTCACAGAGGTGGAGAGTCGTGAAAGTGTAAACGTAAATACGGGGGAAAGAATTGAAATACAGGGTCATACAAAAATATCTTTTACTCCGGATTCCAGCATGAAAGATTTAATAAATAAGCCATTTGCTCATTTTGAAACGGTTATATTAAATGAGAATACCAAATTGGAAGATACCGAAACAGAAATAGAAGGAGAGGAGGAAGATACCGTTGACGAAAACGCGCCTAAGCCTAAACAAACAGTTGCGGCTAAAGAGGTTGAACTCATAGAAACGGAAAATACAGAAGATTCTCCAAATGAGAATCCCATTGCCGCTGAAGACACTATTCCGGTTATTGAGGAAACAATTATTGAAGAACCTGTACCTTCTGTTGAAATCACAAAGGAAGAGATACAAATTATAGAATCGGGAAAAAAATCGGAAGATATTGTCACTGAAGCAGAAAAGGATATTGTTGTTGAAACGGCTGTTCCCCAAACGGTTTCTCCTTTAGCAGAAACAATAGAAGGAAACAAGGTAACAGACAAACCTCAAGAAGAAGTTATGACTATTGCCGATGCAGCCATACTGGCTGCTCATAAAGCTTGTGAAGAAAAAACATCTTTGGAAATAATAGTGCCACAAGAGGCAACCCCGTCAGAAAAAACGGTAACTGTTACTTCTAATTTTGAAAAAGAACAGAAGATAGAGGAAACAACAGAAACACAAGAAATCTCAGGAGAGAAAAAGAACAGAGTTTCCCGGGGAATTATTCTTGTTATCATTTTGATTGTCTGCATCACAGGTGGCATATATTGGTATTTGCAATCAGATAAAACTTCGGATTTACAATCGCCGGCTACAATAAAAAACACCCAAGAACAATTGGAAGAGGATATTCCTGCAATTCCGGTTAATGACTCATTAATGCAAGGTAAAGATACCGCAAACATATGGACGGATGTTACTAGAAAAGAAACCATCAGTCAATCACAACAGGCTGTATCTCCTAGTACGAAAAAGAGTTCTGGCGTTGCTGTAACTGCAAATGTTGAAAAAGAAACTTTAGCCGACACTGTAGAATATGACATAACAGGGACTAAAACTAATTACACATTACGAGAAGGAGAGAGCCTGGTAAAATTAGCTGTGAAATTCTATGGTACAAAAAAGCTATGGCCCTATATCGTGAAACATAATAAAAACATCATTAAAGATGCCGACAGAGTACCCATAGGGACTACTCTGCGTATTCCTGAATTAACTCCTAAAAAATAAGACTTCTTGTATTTTGCCTGCTTTCGACTTAAATAAAGCAGGCAAAATACAAGAAGTAAAAAAAGTGCGCTCAACTGATATTCTCACTCTACAAACCTTATCTTTGTATTTTAAAATTCTTTAGCCCAATAACCTTTAAAAAGTAGAGATGCACTTTACTTTTTTAATAAAAATTAGTTGCCGCTGTTAATTAATTACCGTAATTTTGGCTGCGTTAAATGAACAAGGCTATTTACAAGCCCGTTATTAGATCAATAAAGAAACAACTAAATAAACAAAATTATGGCTGAAGCAATTGACATTCGCGAACTAAACGAACGAATTGAAAGACAAAGTGCGTTCGTAACCAACTTAATGACTGGTATGGACCAGGTTATTGTAGGTCAGAAACATTTGGTAGAATCATTACTTATCGGTTTACTGTCCGATGGTCATATCCTGTTGGAAGGTGTTCCGGGTCTGGCAAAGACTCTGGCGATCAAAACGCTTGCATCTTTGATTGATGCCAAGTACAGCCGAATCCAGTTTACTCCAGACTTGCTGCCCGCCGACGTTATCGGTACCATGATTTATAGTCAGAAAGACGAACAATTCATAGCAAAGAAAGGTCCGATTTTTGCAAATTTCGTATTAGCCGATGAAATTAACCGTGCCCCGGCTAAAGTACAGAGTGCTTTGCTGGAAGCCATGCAGGAACGTCAAGTCACACTGAGCAAGGAAACCTTTATGCTACCCGAACCTTTCCTTGTAATGGCTACTCAGAACCCGATTGAACAGGAAGGTACCTATCCGCTTCCCGAAGCCCAGGTAGACCGTTTTATGCTGAAAGTTATTATCGACTATCCGAAACTGGAAGAAGAAAAGAAAATCATCCGCCAAAATATTACCGGAGAGAAAATCGAAGTTCGTCCCATTCTGAAAGCAACAGATATTATGGAAGCCCGTAAAGTGGTGCGCCAAGTCTATCTGGACGAAAAGATAGAGCAATACATCGCTGATATCGTATTCGCAACCCGTTTCCCTGAAAAATATGACTTGAAAGAACTGAAAGACATGATTGGTTTCGGTGGTTCACCGCGTGCATCTATCAATTTGGCATTGGCAGCACGCAGTTATGCGTTCATCAAACGTCGTGGTTACGTAATTCCCGAAGATGTTCGTGCAGTTGCTCACGATGTGCTTCGCCACCGTATCGGCTTGACTTACGAAGCAGAGGCTATGAATATGTCTTCTGATGAAATTGTAAGCAAAATCCTGAATAAAGTGGAAGTACCCTAAGGATTGTGTTCTGAGGCAGTTCTTAATTGCTTGACAATTAGGAAGAAACCTTGGAAACAAAAGGTTGAGTACAGAGTTCCACATGGGTGGGACTGTCATTCCACCCATGTGGAACTCCCGTTTCATCTATGTGGGACCACCATCCCACATGGGTGGAACACCAAATGCATCCGTTTGAAAAACCATTCTCGATAGGAGAAAAAACAGAAACCGATGCGCCGGATAAATAAACAACATAGTACGAACAGTATGGAAACAAGTGATTTATTAAAACGGGTTCGCCAGATTGAAATCAAGACACGCGGACTTTCGAACAATATCTTTGCCGGACAGTATCACTCTGCATTCAAGGGCAAAGGTATGTCATTCTCGGAAGTACGTGAATATCAGTATGGTGACGACGTACGTGACATTGATTGGAACGTAACCGCCCGCTACAACAAACCCTTTGTCAAGGTGTTTGAAGAAGAGCGCGAATTGACGGTTATGCTCTTGATTGATGTTTCGAACAGCTTGGATTTCGGTACGGTGAAGCAGTTGAAGAAGGATATGGTGACCGAGATTGCCGCTACATTGGCATTCTCGGCCATTCAAAATAACGATAAAATCGGAGTTATTTTCTTTTCAGACCGGATTGAGAAATTCATTCCGCCTAAAAAAGGCCGTAAACATATTCTTTATATCATCCGTGAACTGCTTGATTTCAAGCCCGAGAGCAAGCGTACAGATATAAAAACGGCTGTGGAATATCTGACCAACGTAATCAAAAAACGTTGCACCACCTTTATGATAAGCGACTTTATAGATGAAAACGACTTCCGCAATGCTTTGACCATTGCCAACCGGAAACATGATATCGTAGCTATTCAGGTATACGACCGCCGCATGGCAGAGTTACCTGATGTGGGACTGATGAAAGTACGCGATGCCGAAACCGGCCACGAGCAATGGATTGACACCTCGTCACGAGCTTTGCGTCGCGCACATAATGACTGGTGGATACAGCGTCAGGGAGTATTGAATGAAACATTTACTAAAAGTAATGTGGACTCTGTATCTATCCGCACGGATCAGGATTATGTGAAATCGTTGCTTAACTTATTTGCTAAACGAAATTAAAGAATATGAATATACTGAATACTAGCAAAAAGTTCTTGAAAGCTGGAGTTTGTGCAATTATGCTGATAACAGCTGGACAGGCACAGGCACAGCAGGTTACGGTAGACGCCAGCATTGACTCGCTGCAACTTCTCATTGGCGAACAGGCTAAAGTGAAGCTGGAAATCAGCATGGATGCCAAGCAAAAACTGCAACTTCCGTTCCTACGCGATACATTGGTAAAAGGAGTGGAGATATTGGATATAGCCAAGCCTGATACCCAGATGCTGAACGATGGAAAGCGTATGCTGATAAAACAGGAATATACAATAACTTCTTTTGACTCGGCACTTTACTATCTTCCCCCATTCGAGGTGATGGTAAACGGAGAGCCTTACCGGTCCAAAGCATTGGCCGTAAAAGTATATTCCATTCCGGTAGATACGCTGCATCCCGAACAATTCTTCGGACCGAAGACCGTTCGCGAAGTACCTATCACCTGGGATGACGTATCGGCCATCGTATGGCTTACCTTGCTGATGCTTGCTTTGGGCGGACTAGCTTACTACCTGTTTGTACGCTACAAAGATAACAAGCCTATCATCAAGAAGATCAAGATTGAACCGAAGTTGCCGCCACACCAGCAGGCGTTGAAGGAAATAGAGCGTATCAAAGGAGACAAAACCTTGCGTACAGCCGATCCGAAGACCTATTATACCGAGCTGACGGATGTACTCCGTACTTATATGGAAGAACGATTCGGCTTTAACGCTATGGAGATGACTTCATCCGAAATTATTGATAAGCTACAGGAAATTAACGACAAAGAGTCTATCAAGGATTTGATGTATTTGTTCCAGACTGCCGACTTGGTGAAATTCGCCAAACATTCTCCGTTGATGAATGAAAACGATATGAATCTGGTAAACGCAGTAGACTTTATCAATAATACAAAAGTGGAACCAGACCCGAATGCAAAGCCCGAACCTACGGAAATCACCGTGGAGGAAAAGCGAAGCAAACAGGGCAGAATGATTCTGCTGGGCAGCATCAGCATCATTGTTATTGCGATTGTGGTAATTCTATATAAGGTGCTGAGTGGTGTATATAACCTCTGGTTTTAACAAATAAATACTAGGAACAATGATTTTTGCAAATATTGAATATCTATTTCTGCTGATTCTGCTCATACCTTATATAATATGGTACGTCATGAAGCGGAAGAAAACCGAGCCTACGCTTCAGGTTTCTACCACACGCATGTACATGAAGGCACCCAAAAGCTGGAAGATTTACTTGCTGCATGCTCCGTTCGTACTCCGTACGGTGGCTATCATCATGGTAATCCTGATCTTGGCACGCCCTCAGACCACAGACAATTGGCAGAATACCGAAATAGAAGGAATCGACATCATGCTAGCAGTAGACGTTTCTACCAGTATGTTGGCCGAAGACTTGAAACCCAACCGCTTGGAAGCCGCCAAACAAGTAGCTTCCGAGTTTATCAACGGCCGCCCCAATGATAATATCGGTCTGACCATCTTTGCCGGTGAGAGTTTTACCCAATGTCCGCTAACGGTAGACCATGGGGTACTGCTGAATCTGTTCAACAGCATTAAAGGCGATATCGCCCAGCGCGGACTGATTGAAGATGGTACTGCCATCGGTATGGGCATTGCCAATGCGGTGACCCGTCTGAAGGACAGCAAGGCTAAATCGAAAGTGATTATTCTGCTGACGGATGGTAGTAATAACCGTGGAGATATTTCTCCACTGACGGCAGCCGAGATAGCTAAACAGTTCGGAATCAGGATCTACACTATTGGTGTCGGTACAAACGGAACTGCTCCTTATCCGATGCAGACCTACGCAGGGACGCAATATGTGAATGTCCCCGTCGAGATAGACGAAAAGACTTTGACCGAGATTGCAGGTACAACGAACGGAAATTATTTCCGTGCCACCAGCAATTCCAAGCTGAAGGAAGTCTATCAGGAGATTGACAAACTGGAGAAAACGAAGTTGAACGTGAAAGAATTCAGCAAACGCGAAGAAGAATATCAGGTATTCGCCTGGATTGCTTTCTTCTGCATTTTGCTTGAACTTTTGTTGCGTAACTCAGTATTAAAGAAAATACCTTAAAAAAAGAAAGTCATGTTTCGATTTGCAGACCCGAACTTTTTATATTTACTCATCCTATTGCCGTTTTTGGTGGCGCTGTATTTGTATTCCAATTATCACCGCCGCCAAAATATTCGCAAATATGGTGATCCGGCATTGCTGAAAGGGCTTATGCCGACTATTTCCAAGTATCGTCCTGACATCAAGTTTTGGCTGACTTTTGCTGCGTTGACATTGGTTATACTGATGTTGGCCCGTCCACAGTTCGGCTCAAAGATGGAAACGGTGAAACGAAGTGGAGTGGAAGCTGTTATTGCATTAGACATTTCAAACTCTATGCTGGCAGAAGATGTGACTCCCAGTCGTTTGGACAAATCAAAGAAATTGATATCCAGACTGGTAGATACGTTCAATAATGATAAAGTAGGATTGATTGTTTTTGCAGGTGATGCTTTCACGCAATTGCCTATTACAAGCGATTATGTTTCTGCCAAGATGTTTTTGGAAACCATTAACCCGTCATTAATAACCACACAAGGTACGGATATCGGTACGGCCATCCGCCTGGCAATGAAGAGTTTTACTCCACAAGAAGGAGTGGGACGTGCGATTATTGTCATTACCGATGGTGAGAATCATGAAGGTGGGGCAGTAGAAGCAGCCCAGGAAGCAGCCGAAAAAGGTATGCAGGTATTTGTACTAGGGGTAGGTTCACCGGATGGTTCTCCAATTCCAGCTGAGAATGGTAGCAACAATTTTCGTCGCGATAAAGATGGAAATGTCATCGTCACCCGCTTGAATGAGCAAATGTGCCAGGAAATAGCCAAGGCAGGCAATGGAATGTATATCCGCGTAGATAATACCAACTCTGCCGAAAAGGTGTTGAACAATGAAATTGCTAAATTGTCAAAAGCTGATGTAGAAAGTCAGGTTTATACTGAATTCGATGAACAGTTCCAGGCTTTGGCATGGCTGGTGCTTATCCTGCTGGTGGTAGAAATGCTTATTTTGGAACGGAAGAATCCGCTTTTCAAAAATGTCAGACTATTTAAATAAGGAATGCTTATGTTACAAAAAACCTATATCACTCTGTTATTCTTACTTGTGGCAAGCTGTGCCTTCGCCCAAAAAACAGAAAGAGATTATCTGCGCAGTGGAAACAAGCTGTATAACGACAGTTTGTTTATCAAAGCGGAGGTAGATTATCGTAAGGCATTGGAAATTAACCCGAAATCAACAGATGCTATGTTCAATTTGGGAAACTCGCTCTTGATGCAGCAAAAAGCAAAGGAAGCGATGGAACAGTTTGAATCTGCTTCAAAAGTAGAAAAGGATAGAGATAAACTAGCACAGATTTATCATAACATGGGAGTTATCCTTCAGTCGTCCAAGCAGTATCCACAGTGTATAGAGGCTTATAAGGAATCTTTACGGAATAACCCGAAAGATGATGAAACTCGTTACAACTTGGCTTTGGCACAAAAGCTGTTGAAAGACCAACAGCAAAATCAAGACCAGAATCAGGATAAGAATCAAGATCAAAAACAAAATCAGAAAGACGACAAAAAGGATCAGAACAAAGACCAGCAAGAACAGGATAAGAAAGACCAACAAAATCAAAATCAGCAACAACAGCAGCAAAATAAGGATGAAATGTCCAAAGAAAATGCCCAACAATTATTGAATGCTGTGATGCAAGATGAAAAGAATGTGCAAGATAAAGTTAAAAAACAACTGCAAATTCAAGGAAAGAAGTTGGATAAAGACTGGTAATTTCTTAATTTTGGCAAATAAAAAAATAATTAGATAGCAATGAGGAAAGTAATTCTCTTATTCATATTAATAACATCGGTGCTCGGAGCATGGGCAGACGGAAATGTGACGTTTACCGCTTCTGCGCCTGATGTAGTAGTAAGCGGGGATCAGTTCCGGCTGACTTATACGGTCAACACTCAGAAAGTCAGGGATTTTCGTGCACCTAACATCAAGGGGTTCGATGTTTTAATGGGACCAAGCCGTTCACAGCAGAGTAGTACACAGATTATAAATGGTAATGTTACTTCTACTAGCTCCATTACTTTTACTTATATTTTGATGGCTGATAAAGAAGGAACTTACACCATTCCTGGTGCTACTATTGTGGCAGACGGACAAAACAAAACTTCAAATTCCGTACAAATCAAAGTATTACCGCCTGATCAAGCAAATGGTGTTGGAGGTGGAAACAATAGCGGTGGAAGAACTTCTTCACGCAGTCAGGTTGCCGGAAGCAAAATAACCAATCAAGATTTGTTTATTACCGCAACAGCAAGTAAGACTACTGTTTATGAACAGGAAGCCATCTTGTTGACTTATAAAGTTTATACACTGGTAAATCTGAGACAGTTGTACGGAAAAATGCCGGATTTGAAGAATTTCCATACACAAGAAGTAGAACTTCCCCAACAAAAGACATTCTCTTTGGAACATTATAACGGAAGAAACTATAACACTACTGTGTGGAGTCAGTATGTACTTTTTCCTCAGCAATCAGGTAAAATGGAAATTCCGTCTATTACCTTTGAAGGAGTTATAGCTCAGCAAGTGGCTTCGGACGATCCTTTTGATGCTTTCTTTAATGGTGGAAGTAACTATGTGGAAGTAAAGAAAAACATTGTTACTCCTAAGCTGACCATCAATGTGAAAGCATTGCCCGATGGCAAACCGGCTAATTTCTCTGGAGGAGTAGGAGAATTTACTATCAGTTCGTCTATCAGTACAAAAGAACTGAAAACAAATGATGCTGTAACCATTAAGTTAGTCATTTCCGGTACAGGTAATTTGAAATTGGTCAATACTCCGGAAATAGCTTTTCCAAAGGATTTTGAAGTATACGACCCAAAGATTGACAATAAATTTACATTAACTCGTGAAGGTTTGTCAGGCAATAAGGTGATAGAATATCTAGCAATTCCAAGACATGCCGGCAATTTCACTATTCCGCCTGTCGAATTTTCCTATTTTGACTTAAAAAGCAATAGTTATAAAACAATAAAAACAGAAGCTTATAGCCTAGAAGTGGAAAAAGGTGCAGGAAATGCAGATCAAATTATTGCAGACTTTACCAACAAGGAAGATTTGAAAGTATTGGGACAAGACATCCGTTACATCAAAATGGGGGAAACTAGTTTGACTCGTAAGGGAGATTTCTTCTTTGGCTCAACAACATATTATTTATGGTATATCATTCCATTGGTTCTCTTCATTGTTTTCGTAATTGTCTATCGTAAAAAAGCTATCGAAAATGCAAATGTAGCAAAAGTTCGCACTAAAAAAGCGAATAAAGTGGCTGCCAAACGCATGAAAAATGCAGGCAAATTATTAACTGAAAACAAACAAGAAGCATTCTATGATGAGGTGTTGAAAGCACTTTGGGGATACATCAGTGATAAGTTGAATATCCCGGTTTCTCAATTGTCTAAAGATAATATCGAGGACGAATTGACCCAATATGGAGTCGCTCCCGAACTGATAAAAGACTTCATCGGAACATTAAATGAATGTGAGTTTGCCCGTTATGCTCCGGGTAACCAAAATGAAGCTATGGATAAAGTATATTCTTCGGCTGTTGAGGTCATCAGCAAAATGGAGAGTAGTATAAAACACTAAATCAAAGGAGATTATAACAATGACAAAAATATATTTCATTTTGATATTCCTGATAAGTTTTGTCACAGTTTACGCACAGAATGAATCAGACTCTGCACAGGTTGCCGCCCAAACAGAAATGCCACAAAATGCTGCTGTACAAACTTTCCCAACAAAGACAGAAGCTGATAGTGCATATATAAGAAATGATTTTGCAGCTTCTGTAGAGATATATGAGAATATATTAAGAAACGAGGGGGAATCTTCCGATATTTATTATAATTTAGGTAACAGCTATTATAAAATGAATAACATTGCCAAAGCTGTCCTCAATTACGAACGTGCTTTGTTGCTAAACCCAGGAAATAGTGATATTCGTTTCAACCTAGAACTGGCTAGAAGCAAAACTGTAGACAAGGTAACCCCTCCTAGTGAGATGTTTTTCGTTACTTGGACTCAATCACTTATTAATACAATGAGTGAAAAGGCGTGGGCACATACAGGCATTATCATGTTTATTCTGATGATATTGGCACTGTCTTTATTTATTTTCGGAAAACGAGTAGTCTTGAAGAAAATAGGATTTATTTCAGCAATCTTTTTCTTCCTAGTGACTATTTTAGCAAATATATTTGCCTCAGAACAAAAATCTGAATTAATTAACCATGATAACGCTATTATAATGGCTCCTAGCGTTACAGTTAAAAGTACTCCTAACCAAAGTGGAACAGACTTATTTATTCTTCATGAAGGTAGGAAAGTAATAATTAAAGATAATACGATGAAGGAATGGAAAGAAATTAAACTGGAAGACGGTAATGTAGGATGGGTGCCTACCAATGTTATTGAAATCATTTAAAACATAATCAATGGATATACAACAGTACATAGCAGCAGATAAAGAATTACTACTGAATTTGAACGGAAGCCAATCCTTATTTTGGGACGGATTCATGTGGGTAGCTACCAGTACAATTGTATGGGTACCTGTAGCTGCTATGCTGTTATATATCATAATTAAAAATAATAAAATTCAAGAAGCATTATTGACTATTATTATGATTGCCTTAGTCATAACTTTAGCAGATCAAATAGCTTCTGGTTTGTGCAAACCGTTTTTCGCACGTTTTCGCCCAACACAAGATCCCAATATTATGTATATGGTTGATATTGTAAACGAATATAGGGGAGGACAATTTGGCTTCATATCCAGTCATGCTGCCAACACATTTGCTATTTCTGTCTTTTTATCTTTACTAATTAAAAGGAAATCTCTTACTTTTATGCTTCTTTTTTGGGCCGTGCTCAATTCCTATTCTAGAATCTACTTAGGAGTGCATTATCCGGGAGACATTCTTTTTGGCACTATAGAAGGTTGTTTCATAGGCTATCTGATTTATCTCCTTTATAAATTTATTCAAAAAAAAATCTTTTATAAACCACGTTGCATTTCTAATCAATACACTGCTAGCGGTTATTTGATTAGCGATATTAATTTATTTTACATAATTCTCATTTCTACTTATTTCTTCATTATTATAGCAGGTATGATTGTAACTCATACACTTAATCTATAATTGGCAAATTAACCATTATAAATTTACATATAGTCAAAAATAGCACAAAAATATTTGTTTTATGCATTTTTTTGATTAAGTTTATACCATGATTTAAGAACTCACTTTTATAACTAAATTTAATACATCATGAGAACAATAACATTTAATGAACTGCGCAGAATCAAAGATTCATTACCCAGTGGAAGTATGCACAGAATCGCAGATGAACTCAATATGACCGTAGAAACTGTACGTAACTTTTTTGGTGGACACAATTTCAAGAATGGTAAAAGTGTTGGAATTCATTTGGAACCAGGACCAGATGGGGGACTAGTAATGTTAGACGATACAACAGTTCTTGAAAAAGCCCTTCAAATATTGAGAGAAACTGAAGAAAAAATAACGCAAGAAGTGTAATATAAAATCCCGGTTGAATTGCAACATTCAATTGGGATTTTTTGTTTAATCTGAAAATCACTTAAAATATAGAATTATGGAAGATAAATTGGTAACCTTAGCAATCCTCACTTACGCTAAAGCTCAGATTTTAAAGAATGTGCTTGAGAATGAGGGAATTGAAGCGTACATTCACAATGTGAATCTTATTCAACCTGTTATATCTTCTGGGGTAAGACTAAGAATTAAAGAAAGCGATCTGCCCCATGCTTTGCAAATTATAGAAAGTTCTGCATGGCTTTCAGAAGATATAATCAAAGGGAAGGAGAGTAGCTCGGAAAAAAACAAAGAAAAACGAAAAGTACTTATCCCGGTAGACTTTTCAAACTATTCCCTTAAAGCCTGCCAATTTGGTTTCTCTTTTGCTAATGCTATTAATTCAGAAGTTGTGCTTTTACATGCTTATTTCAGTCCTATTTATGTGCCTACAATTCCTTATGGAACTGATAATTTCAATTTTCAGATCGAAAGAGAAGAATCTGTAAAAAGTATGATAGAAACAGTGCACAACGAGTTGAACAAACTTTCCGATACAATTAAAAAGAAAGTTGAGTCAGGAGAGTTTCCCAATATAAAATATACTTGTATTTTGCGTGATGGCATTCCCGAAGAAGAAATCTTACGATATGCTAAAGAATATAATCCTCAGATAATTATAATGGGAACAAGAGGAAGAAGTCAAAAAGATATAGACTTGATTGGCAGCGTTACGGCCGAAGTCATAGAAAGAAGCCAATCCTTTGTATATGCTATTCCAGAACATACACCATTAAAAACATTCAATGACATAAAAAAAGTAGCTTTTGTGACCAATTTTGACCAAAGGGATCTAATAGCTTTTGACTCCTTGATAAATGTTTTTAAATCGTTTCATTTTGCCGTTTCCTTCGTTCATTTAAGTAGTACAGATAATGATGCATGGCATGAAATAAAACTAGCAGGTATTAAAGATTATTTTCAAAAACAATACTCAAAATTGGAACTACATTATAATGTAGTGAAAGAAGATAACATACTGAGCAATTTGGACAAATATGTAAAAGAAGAAAATATAGACGTAATTTGCATCACAAACTATAAACGAAACATATTTGCTAGATTGTTTAATCCTAGCATAGCAAGAAAAATGATATTTCATGCTAATACACCTATATTAGTAATAAAATAAAGAATCAAGAAGGGTAGCACAAGCAAATCGCAATATTTTGTTACTCTTTAACATATTAATATCTACCCAATAAAAAAGAGATCAATATAAATTAAACATAATATTGATTATATATCAAAAATGGTTCTCGTAAACGGATGTAATGGGTACAAGACTTAAAGATACATAAAACTTTAGGTAATAACAAAACCCGGGCTTGGGAAAGTCTTTTGGCATAAAAAGAGAGGTTGTGCCAGAATTTTAACACAACCTCTTTATTATTTTAAAATCAGTGTTTTTATTAATATCCTAATTCTTTTTCCAAAGAATCATATTCAGCTCTATTTAACTTCCAATAAATATTCAGCAAATAATTCCCCCACAAAGCCTTATTGTCAGGCTTTAATTCTTTTGCCTTCTCATAGTATGGTTTAGCTTTCTCATACAACTCTTTAATCTTACTTTCGTTTTCATTGTATTTGGGATCATCAATAGCTAGCTTCGCATTTTCCTCAACAATAATCTGAGCTGGGAAAAAATAACAGTCACCAATCTTTGAATATGCTTCAGCAACTAAATCTCCGTTATTTGAAATAATTTTATTAAATGTAGCAATTGCATCATCATACTGCTTTTTCTCATATAATAAGATACCTTTTACATAAAGATAGTACGGAGTTTCACTCGTAGCAAGCAATTTATTAATTTGAACCAGACCCTCATCAACCATACCTTTTTGAATGTAATAATCCATAATATTACCAACAAAGTATTCTTGCTTAGGGAACAATTCAGTACCTTCTTTGATTACTTCAAGCCATTTTGCAGAATCACCACCTTCTTTCTGACCATATGTTTCAGCCAAGCACATTAATGCTCTATAACCTTCTTCTTTATGATTCTTACCTATATTACCATATTTGATGACAGCCTGATTATCTTTCAGCATATTAGCAGCTAAAGTTGCATAGCAAGCATATAATGCATTCAAAGTATCAGTCTTCAACTCATCATCATCAGCAAACATAGGTTCGTTTACTACATCAACAAATAACCCAAAATACTTTAAAGCATCAGCATAATCTCCTTTATTGTAAGCATCACCACCACCATTAACCAGGTTTAAACGCAAAGTCTTCAAAGCATCTGCATTCTTCTTTCTGAATTTGGGTTTCTTTAACTCGCCACTTTGAACTTTAGCCTGCTCTATTTCATCGCATTTCAAGTAGAAGTCATACATCTTAGCTAAGCTGTTATAAAGCTTAGTTGTATCTGCTTGGCCTCCAGGTAAATAAAGTTTCATGTTTTCTTCATCATAAATTGCTTTCTGAAAATCTCCTGCTAATTTCCATGTTTCCGGATCATTAGCAGTTTCAGGATTAGTTAAAGCCGGTTCGATAGCTTTTGCAGCTTCTTCAGGTTTGCTTTTCAAGGATTTAGCCTCCTTAACAACACTTACTTGTGCAGACACAAAGCAAGCTGTTAACAATAAAGCCACTGTAAATAATACTTTTCTCATGATTTTGTGGATTTAATAATACAATTTATTTTATTCTTCACTATTTGCTTCGGCAATTAAATCTGGATTAGTGATACTACCACCCTCTCCTTCAGTTATATTTTCAAAATCTGCATTTGAATTTTCATCTGTAATCTCCTCTTCTTCAGATGTCACCTTACATACAGAACCTATTTGGTCATTACGTTTCTCCAAATTTATCAATCGTACACCTTGCGTTGCACGTCCCATAATGCGGACCTCAGCGACTTTCAAACGAATTGTTATACCAGATTTATTAATAATCATCAAGTCATTCCCATCTGTAACAGACTTGATAGCCACCAATTTACCTGTTTTATCTGTAATATTCAACGTTTTTACACCCTTACCGCCACGATTGGTTTTACGATAATCTTCGATATCAGAACGTTTACCGTATCCTTGTTCAGAAACTACCATGATTGATTCAGCTTCAGGATCTTTTATACAAATCATACCGATAACTTCATCGCCACCATCTTCATCCAAAGTCATACCACGCACTCCTGTAGCCGTACGTCCCATAACACGAACCGCACTTTCGTGGAAGCGAATTGCACGACCATTACGGTTAGCAATAATGATTTCATTATCACCGTTAGTCATACGAACTTCGATCACTTTATCATCCTCACGAATAGTTATCGCATTAACACCATTCTGGCGAGGCCGTGAGTATTGTTCCAACAAAGTCTTTTTAATGACGCCATTCTTTGTACAGAACAGCACATAATGACTATTAATAAACTCGGTATCATTAAGGTTTTTTACACGTAAATATGCTGTAACCACATCATCGGAATCAATATTCAGCAAATTCTGAATAGCGCGTCCTTTGGCATTTTTAGTTCCTTCGGGAATTTCGTAAACTTTCAACCAATAGCACTTACCTTTCTGAGTGAAGAACATCATAGTATTGTGCATTGTAGCCGGATAAATATGCTCTACAAAGTCTTCATCACGGGTTTCACTTCCTTTTGATCCTACCCCACCTCTATTTTGGGCACGGAATTCTGATAAAGGAGTACGCTTGATATATCCCATATGGGATATCGTGATAACCATCTGATCATCAGCATAAAAATCTTCAGGATTAAATTCTTCTGAAGAATAAACTATTTCAGACCGACGGGCATCCCCGTATTTCTCTTTTACTTCTATCAACTCATCTTTGATTACTTTTTTACAAAGTTCATCATTTGAAAGAATTTCTTCATAATAAGCAATCTGTTTCATCACTTCTTCATATTCTGCGTGAAGCTGATCTTGCATCAGACCTGTTAATTGGCGCAAACGCATTTCTACAATAGCACGTGCCTGAATTTCACTCAGATTAAAACGTTCTATTAACCCTGCTATAGCATCATTAGGGGTTTTTGCAGCACGAATAATACGGATAACTTCATCAATATTATCAGAAGCTATAATCAACCCTTCAAGAATATGAGCACGCTCCTGTGCCTTCCGTAAATCATACTGAGTACGACGAATTACCACATCATGACGATGTTCTACAAAATATCTGATTAAATCTTTCAGATTCAACATTTTGGGGCGACCATGGACCAAAGCGATATTATTTACGCCAAATGAAGTTTGCAAAGCTGTCATTTTGAACAATTTGTTCAGCACCACACTAGCATTTGCATCACGTTTAACATCAATAACGATGCGCATACCTTCACGGTCGGATTCATCATTTACATACGAAATACCATCAATCTTCTTGTCATTAACTAAAGATGCGATATTTTCAATCAATTCCTTCTTATTTACATTATAAGGAATTTCATTAACTATGATCTTATCATGTGTAGTATGAGTTTCTATCTCAGCCTTAGCACGCATCACCACTCTACCACGTCCGGTTTCGTAAGCATCACGTACCCCGCTTATACCATATATATATCCACCTGTAGGGGAATCCGGTGCTTTTACATATTGCATAAGTCCTTCAATATCAATATCATTATTGTCAATGTAAGCAATACATGCATCGATTACTTCAGAAAGATTATGAGTAGGCATATTGGTTGCCATACCTACTGCAATACCGGATGCTCCATTTACCAACAAGTTAGGAATCCGTGTCGGCATGACAGTAGGTTCCTGCAACGTGTCATCAAAATTATTCTGAAAATCAACAGTTTCCTTATAAAGATCCTGCATCATCTCTTCACCTATTTTCTTTAATCTTGCTTCCGTATAACGCATGGCAGCAGGGCTGTCACCATCAACAGAGCCGAAGTTACCTTGACCATCTACCAACGGATATCTCATAGCCCAGTCCTGAGCCATCCTGACCAAAGCTCCATACACGGAAGAGTCACCATGCGGGTGATATTTACCCAAAACTTCACCTACAATTCTTGCTGATTTCTTATAAGCTTTATCGGAGGTATTACCCAGCTCAATCATACCATATAAGATACGTCTATGAACCGGTTTAAAGCCGTCGCGAACATCCGGGAGGGCGCGCGCAACAATTACTGACATTGAGTAATCAATGTACGACGACTTCATTTCCTCTTCGATGTTAATCTTTATAATTCTGTCTTGTTCTAGCATTTAAACAAATATTAATTATACATCTTTTTGGTTTACCAAAAACCACGCTAAAGTACTACTTTTATACGACATACGAAACAAAACCCATAAAAAAGTTAAGTCCATTAAATGTTTTTACTTATATAAGTAAAAAGTATCCCTATACCTTATTCTATAGTATATAGTGATTATCACTCCCACTTCTCATTTACTTTGTGAATAGTTTGCTATAACCCTTATTTTTGTTTAATCCATTTAGTCTGTCAAAGCTTGGCATACATTTTGTTATGCTAATATAAATAAGAAAACAATGGTATGCATTGTTATTATGTGTATCTTTGCACACTGGGAAATAAACACTATACTTTAGGAGGACGATAAATTTATGAACAATCAATTTACACAAAGAGTGTCCGATATCATCATGTATAGCAAGGAAGAAGCCAACAGGCTGCGGAATAGCTATATTGGTCCCGAACACTTGTTGTTGGGACTGATACGTGAAGGTGAAGGAAAAGCTATCGAGATCTTATTTAATTTACAAATAAACTTACAGGACATAAAAAATCAGTTGGAGACCATTGTGAAAAACAATGTGGAAAATGACACCACCTATGACGAGAATATTAGCTTTAATGACAAAGCATCCAAAGTGTTAAAGTTATGTATTCTGGAAGCTAAGTTATTGAGAAACATTGCAGCTGACTCCGAACATATTTTATTAGCAATTATGAAGGTCAAGGATAATACAGCTTTCCACGTCTTGGAAAGCAATGGCGTAACATACGAAAAAATTAAACTCACTTTACAGCCAGATCCCCATGCAGGTCTGGGGTTCAGTGAGGATGAAGACGAAGATATACGTCAGAATCCAAGTAGCAATAAATCAAATGCAGCACAACAACAGGCACGTCCGGCACAAAAAAAGCCAGCTAATGACACTCCTGTACTCGACAATTTTGGCACAGATATGACAAGAGCTGCCGAAGAAGGAAAACTGGATCCTGTAGTTGGCCGGGTGAAGGAAATAGAGCGACTGGCACAAATATTGAGCCGCCGCAAGAAGAACAACCCTATTTTGATTGGCGAACCGGGAGTCGGCAAATCTGCCATTGTTGAGGGACTTGCATTACGGATTGTGGAAAAGAAAGTATCACGTATTTTATTTGATAAACGCGTGATAGCTCTTGATATGACTGCCGTTGTCGCAGGCACTAAATATCGTGGACAATTCGAGGAACGTATTCGTTCCATTTTGAACGAGTTGAAGAAGAATCCTAACATCATTCTTTTCATCGATGAAATCCACACTATTGTGGGAGCAGGTTCTGCAGCAGGCTCAATGGATGCAGCCAATATGTTGAAACCTGCATTGGCCAGAGGTGAGATTCAATGCATCGGAGCGACGACATTGGACGAATACCGCCAAAATATTGAAAAAGACGGTGCATTGGAACGTCGGTTCCAAAAGGTTATTGTAGAACCAACAACTGCAGAAGAAACACTTCAGATTTTGAAAAATATCAAAGATAAATACGAGGATCATCATAATGTGAACTATACAGATGCGGCCCTTGAAGCCTGTGTAAAACTGACAGACCAATATATCACAGACCGTAACTTCCCTGATAAAGCGATAGATGCTTTAGATGAAGCCGGTTCGCGCGTACATCTTACTAATATCACTGCTCCCAAAGAAATTGAAGAACAGGAAAAACTGATTGATGAGATGAAATCTCTTAAAAATGAAGCTGTCAGGTTACAAAATTTCGAACTAGCCGCCAGTTATCGTGACAAAGAGAAAGAATATACGAACCAGCTTGATACTCTGAAGGAAGAATGGGAAAAAAGCCTGAAGGAAAATCGGGAAACGGTAGATGACGAACAAATAGCCGAAGTCGTTTCCATGATGTCAGGCGTACCTGTGCAAAGAATGGCACAGGCTGAAGGAATGAAATTATTAGGAATGAAAGACGATCTGCTTTCTAAAGTTATCGGTCAAGACAAAGCAATCGCCACACTGGTAAAAGCTATTCAAAGAAGCCGTGTAGGTCTGAAAGATCCTAATAAACCGATTGGTACATTCATGTTTCTAGGTCCGACAGGTGTCGGCAAGACTCATCTGGCTAAGGAGTTAGCGAAACTAATGTTCGGTTCGGCAGATGCACTTATCCGCATTGACATGAGTGAATATATGGAAAAATTCACCGTATCCCGTCTGGTAGGAGCACCTCCCGGATATGTAGGTTATGAAGAAGGCGGACAGCTGACGGAGAAAGTAAGACGTAAACCCTACTCCATCGTTTTATTGGATGAAATTGAAAAAGCGCATCCCGATGTATTCAACATACTGTTGCAAGTGATGGATGAAGGTCGGTTGACTGACAGTTATGGCAGAACTGTAGACTTTAAAAATACCATAGTTATCATGACATCCAATATTGGAACCCGCCAACTTAAAGAATTCGGAAAAGGAATCGGATTTGCCGCCCAAATCCGTACAGATGACAAAGAATACTCGCGCAGCGTGATTACAAAAGCTTTGAATAAGTCTTTTGCGCCCGAATTCATCAATCGTCTGGACGAAATAATAACTTTCGACCAACTCGACCTGAATGCACTGACTCGGATTATCGATATTGAACTTAAGGGTCTTTACAGTCGTGTGGAACACATTGGTTATAAGCTTGTTATCGACGAAGATGCCAAAAAGTTTGTAGCCACCAAAGGTTACGATGTACAGTTCGGAGCACGCCCATTAAAACGTGCCATCCAAAACAATTTGGAGGATGGAATCTCCGAGCTGATACTTGGATCAGAAATGGCGGCTGGTGACACGATCAAGGTAAGCTATGACAAAGAAAAAGACATCATTGTCATGACTGTGGAAAAGTAAAGAGTCCAAAGTTCTTCAAAAAATAACAGACAAAATGTCAGATATCATTGTATCTGGCATTTTTTTTGCCCATCATCCAACAAAAAGACGATTCAAACGTATATATAACATAATAACTTAAAACCATAAATAGTATGCAAAAAGGAAATATTGGGGTAACCACTGAGAACATTTTCCCCATCATCAAAAAGTTCTTATACAGTGATCATGAAATATTCCTCCGTGAATTAGTTTCTAATGCAGTAGATGCCACACAGAAACTGAAAACCCTTGCATCTAAAGGTGAATTCAAAGGAGAGATGGGAGATCTTACTATTAAAGTAAGTTTAGGAAAAGATACCATCACCATTTCCGACCGGGGTATCGGACTTACAGCCGAAGAGATCGACAAATATATCAATCAGATAGCTTTTTCAGGCGCTAACGACTTCCTTGAAAAATATAAAGATGATGCCAATGCCATCATCGGACACTTTGGTCTGGGATTCTATTCTGCCTTCATGGTAGCCAAAAAAGTGGAAATCATCACAAAATCCCACCAAGAAGGAGCACAAGCTGTGAAATGGACTTGCGACGGAAGCCCTGAGTTTACTATCGAAAATGTTGAAAAAGAAAGCCGCGGATCGGATATTATCCTTTATATAGATGATGACTGCAAAGAATTTCTGGAAGAAACACGTATTTCTTCATTGCTGACTAAATATTGCCGCTTCCTTCCTATCCCCATTGCATTCGGCAAAAAGAAAGAATGGAAAGATGGAAAGCAGGTTGAAACAAATGAAGACAATGTAATCAACGAAACCTATCCTTTATGGACACGCAAACCGGTAGAACTGAAAGACGAAGATTATAAGAAATTCTATCGGGAATTATATCCCATGGCAGACGAACCTTTGTTCTGGATCCATCTGAATGTGGATTATCCGTTCAATCTGACAGGTATTCTGTACTTTCCGAAAGTAAAGAGCAACATTGAATTACAAAAAAACAAAATCCAACTTTACTGTAACCAGGTCTATGTCACCGACTCGGTAGAAGGTATTGTTCCAGACTTCCTGACCCTGTTACACGGAGTGATTGACTCACCAGACATCCCGTTGAACGTATCCCGTTCTTACTTGCAGAGCGATTCCAACGTGAAGAAAATCTCCACTTATATTTCTAAGAAAGTATCAGACCGCCTGCAAGCCATTTTTAAGAATGACCGCAAAGAATTCGAGGAGAAATGGGATGATTTGAAAATTTTCATCAACTACGGCATGTTAACCCAAGAAGAGTTCTACGAAAAGGCTAATAAATTTGCTCTGCTGAAAGACACAGATGACAAATATTATACTTATGAAGAATACCAAAGCTTGATCAAAGATAATCAAACAGATAAGGACGGCAACTTGATTTATCTGTATGCTACCCATGCAGACGAACAATACAGCTACATTGATGCGGCCAAGAACAAAGGCTACAACGTATTGTTAATGGATGGTCAGCTGGATGTAGCTATGGTAAGTATGCTCGAGCAAAAATTTGAAAAGAGCCGCTTCACCCGTGTGGACAGTGATGTAATTGACCGCCTGATTGCTAAAGAAGAGCGCAAAGATGCCAGTCTGGAAGCCGGCCAACGCGATATTCTATCTTCCATATTCCGCAGTCAGTTGCCACAGATGAAGAAAGTGGAGTTCAATGTAGAAACACAATCTTTAGGCGAGACAGGAACTCCTATCATGATTACCCAAAGCGAATATATGCGCCGTATGAAAGAAATGGCCAATATCCAGGCAGGTATGAGTTTTTATGGAGAAATGCCGGATATGTTTAACTTGGTTCTGAATGTCGACCACAAACTGGTGAAACAAGTTTTGAATGATGCGGACAACTCTTGTAAAGCTGCTCTTGAACCTATCGAAACTGAAATGACCAGTCTGAATAAACGTCACGACGAACTTCACAAAGCACAGGAAGGTAAAAAAGCCGATGAAATACCTCAAGCAGAAAAAGATGAATTAAGTGATGTTGAGAAAAAGTTGGCCGATGAAAAGACCAAGAAAGAAGCTGTTTTAGGTGAATACGCAGGTGGTAACAAAGTAATCCGCCAATTGATTGACCTTGCTCTGTTACAAAATAATATGTTGAAAGGCGAAGCTTTGACAAACTTTGTTAAACGCAGTATCGAACTGATTTAACAAATCTATCACATTTTGCTATCAAAAGCGTCGGGAAGTTCATTTCCGGCGCTTTTTTATTCTAAAAAACGATTGGAAACGAAGATTTCTTTCTATATTTGGAGCAACACATACAAAGATTCGACATCCATGAAACATTATCTATATATACTTTTTCTTCTCTTTTTACTGCTTCCTCCCATCCATGCACAGAAAGTGGGACTGGTACTGAGCGGAGGAGGTGCCAAAGGCCTAACCCATATCGGCATTATCCGCGCATTAGAAGAAAACGGTATCCCCATAGATTATATTGCAGGCACATCCATGGGAGCCATTGTCGGTTCACTTTATGCTATGGGCTATTCTCCCGATGAAATGGAGGCTTTACTCAAATCCGATGACTTCAAACGCTGGTATTCAGGTAATGTGGAAGAGAAATACATCTATTATTTCAAGAAAAATCCTCCAACACCCGAATTTATCAACATCCGTATCTCCCTGAAAGACTCGCTGAAGAATGTCAAACCTCAGTTTTTGCCTACCAGCATTGTAGATCCCATTCAGATGAATATTGTATTTCTGCAATTATTCGGTCAGGCAACAGCTGCAAGCAAGGCCAATTTTGACAGCCTGTATATTCCCTTCCGCTGTATAGCTTCGGATGTGTACAACAAAAGACCACTGATATTGAAAAAAGGAGATCTGGGAGATGCCGTACGTGCCTCCATGAGTTTTCCTGCCATGTTCAAGCCTATCGAAATAGACTCGATACTGGCATACGACGGTGGCATTTACAATAATTTTCCAGTGAATGTAATGCGTGACACCTTCCATCCGGATATCATTATAGGAAGTGCCGTATCCGCCAATCCGGGCAAACCCAAGGAAGGTGACATTATGGGGCAACTGGAAAATATGATTATGCAAAAGACAGATTACTCTTTACCCGATTCCCTCGGCATCCTCATGACTTTTAAATATGATGATGTCAATTTAATGGACTTCCAGCGCTTTGACGAGTTGCATGACATTGGTTATAAACGTGCCATAGAAATGATGGACTCCATAAAAAGCCGAATTCATCGAAGAATCACCCCCGAACAAGTGAAAGTTAAACGACTGGCCTATAAGAGCAATTTACCGGATTTCCGTTTCAAAAGAGTAAATATAACTGGTGCCAACGAACGACAAAAGCAATATATACAAAAAGAGTTCCATGAAAACGACTTCGATGTTTTCACTATGGAGGATATCAAACGAGCATATTTCCGTTTGTTGTCCGATAATATTATATCCGAAATCATTCCTCATGCCGTTTATAATGAGAAAGACCAAACCTACGACTTGAACCTCCAAGTCAAAATGGAGGCCAATCTCTCCGTTCGTGTCGGTGGAAACGTGTCTTCCAGTGGCTCCAATCAAGTCTATTTTGGTGCTTCCTATCAAAACTTGAACTATTATTCAAAAGAATTTAATTTTGACGGACAGTTAGGTCGGGTCTACAATAATGTGCAACTTGCAGCACGAATTGATTTTCCAACCAAGCTGCCTACATCTTATAAATTCATAGCCTCGATCTCCACCTTCGATTATTTCAAAGAAGCCAAATTCTTTTCCAATAAAGACAATCCGGCTTTCAACAAGAAAAGAGAAGAGTTTGTAAAATTGAAGGTGTCATTACCGTTTCTAAGCCGTAAGAAAGCTGAATTCGGTGTAGGTATAGCCCGTATGGAAGACAGGTACTTCCAAACCAATATCATCGACTTCAGCGAGACAAAACATGATAAAAGCACTTATTCTATCTTCGGAGGCTCTATCGTATTGGAAGGAAGCACCTTGAATGCCCGCCAGTTTGCCACACAAGGAAGTCGTGAAAAAATGGCTGCACAAATTTTCACCGGCACAGAACATTTCAGATCAGGTACATCCAAAGTGACTAAAGACACACCGGAACCTTATAAAAAGGTACAATCCTGGCTTCAAGTTTCATATCAGAACGAAACATACCATAAGGTAAGTCCTAAGTTTACCTTGGGAGCGTATCTAGAGGCGTATTACTCATCCCGAAATTTCTCCAATAATTATACGGCTACATTAATGCAGGCAGGAGAATTCACTCCGACAGCCCATAGCAAAGTAACCTATAATGAGGCTTTCCGTGCTAATCAATATGCCGGAGTCGGCGCCATGCCCATCTACCAGTTAAGCGAGTCTTTTCAATTACGCGGAGAATTTTATGGATTTGTACCCATCTTTCCTATTAAGAAAGATGAATATGGACAAGCATATTACGGGAAAGCTTTCACAAAATTCGAATATCTTGGAGAAATCTCATTAGTTTTTCAATTATCGTTCGGTTCTATCAGTGCTTATGTAAACCACTATAGTTCACCGTCTAACGATTGGAATGTAGGTTTAACACTGGGCTGGCAGTTGTTTAACTCCCGTTTCATCGAATAATTTTTAGAAAAAAGTTTTAGTAAAACGCTTGCATTTTCAAAAAAAGTCCGTATCTTTGCACCCGTTAAAACAAAAGAACAAT
>ULJH01026987.1_pt1 | contig 25095 bp, 17 predicted proteins | sample 1950781 | NCBI WGS metagenome assembly ULJH01 (sample SAMEA4835462, study PRJEB28245) | human gut metagenome | biome: gut microbiome; material: fecal sample | place: Denmark | collected 2008 | reverse complement strand
CGTTCGGGTGACGATGACTTTTCGTGAGGTTTTACTGCGAAAATATAAAAGACTATTGCTGTCTGTTTTACCGAATAGCAATAGTCTTTAACGTACAAACTGTAGTATTTGTAGTGATGAAAAGCACAGACTTGGTGCGTAGAAACGAACAACGGATTAATCGGATTCTTTACTCAATGAAGAAAATCCGTTCAATCCGGTTAATCCGTTGTTCTGTATAATATTCTAAGCTCGGTTAATCCGTTGTTTAGTATAATGTTCTAATCCCGGTTAATCCGAAGTTGAACATAATTGTAAAAGCGGTTCAACCAGCTTGTTCAGTACGAATTAAGCCAGCTTCTTCTCCAAGCGCTCGCGGATGGCAGCGATGAAGCCTGCAGAGTTCTTTGTCTGCGGAGTAACGCCTTCCATAAGACCAGCGAGGTCCTTCGTTACGATACCCTCGTTGAGAGTGTCGAAGCATGCAGCCTCGAGAGCGTCAGCGTAGCGTACGAGTTCGGGCAGGTTGTCCATCTCGCCGCGCTTGCGCAGAGCGCCGCTCCAAGCGAAGATAGTAGCCATCGGGTTGGTAGATGTCTCTTCGCCCTTCAGATACTTGTAGTAGTGGCGTGTAACGGTGCCGTGAGCAGCCTCGTACTCGTACTTGCCGTCCGGCGAAACGAGCACAGAAGTCATCATTGCCAACGAGCCGAATGCGGTAGAAACCATGTCGGACATAACGTCGCCGTCGTAGTTCTTGCAAGCCCAGATAAAGCCGCCCTTAGAGCGGATAACGCGTGCTACAGCGTCGTCGATGAGAGTGTAGAAGAACTCCAAACCGCGCTTCTCGAACTCCTCCTTGTACTCCTCGAATACCTCGTAGAAGATAATCTTGAACTGAGCGTCGTACTTCTTAGAGATGGTGTCCTTTGTAGAGAACCAAAGGCTCTGGTTGGTGTCGAGCGCGAACTTGAAGCAAGAGTGTGCGAACGAACGAATCGACTTGTCGGTGTTGTGCATTGCCTGGAGCACGCCGGCGCCCTTGAATGTGTGAACCACAACCTCCTCGTGCTTGCCGCTCTCGCCGTCGAAGACGAGCTTAGCTACGCCCGGCTCGTCGGCACGGATCTCAACGCTCTTGTAAACGTCGCCGTAAGCGTGACGAGCGATGGTGATAGGCTTCTCCCAGTTCTTCACTGCAGGATGGATGCTCGGGATAGTGATAGGTGTGCGGAATACGGTGCCGTCGAGGATAGAGCGGATAGTGCCGTTCGGGCTCTTCCACATCTGATGGAGTTTGTATTCGTCCATGCGCTGGTGGTTAGGTGTGATGGTAGCACACTTAACGGCTACGCCCAGGCGCTTTGTAGCCTCGGCTGCGTCCTTTGTTATCTGGTCGCCGGTCTCGTCGCGCTTAACGAGTCCTAAGTCGTAATACTCTGTCTTGAGGTCAACGAACGGAAGGATAAGCTCATCCTTGATCATCTGCCACAAAATACGGGTCATCTCGTCGCCATCCATCTCTACGAGTGGAGTGGTCATCTGAATTTTTTCGGTCATAGTTATTTGGATTTAAGAATTTTGAGTTTTGAATTTTGAGTTTTGAATTGTTGCCGTTGGCAATTTTGAGTTTTGAGTTTTGAATTTTGAATTGTCGGTTACGCCTATGAGGAGTTGTTCAATGTTGAATTTGTAATTCACAACTCAACAACTCAAAATGCGCGAAGCGCACAATTCAAAACTCAAAACTCAAAATTCAACATTTAGAGCTTGTTCTTATAATAGTTCATCAAGCAGCCGTCTGCCAGAATCTGACGCTCGTCGGCGGTGAGGTTCTGGAAGAAGAGGTGTATAGGCTTAACGCCGTCGCGAGCAATAACCTGCGCGTCGATCTCCTCCTTACCTGCGAGGATAGCCTCGCGGATGCCCGGCACGAAGAGCTTGTCGCCCGGCTCGAAGTTGAACTCAACGTCCTTAGCGATTGTGAACGGCACGATACCCCAGTTGATACAGTTAGAACGATAGCGCTTTGTAGCGTACTCGTAGCAAACGTTAGCGTCGCCGCCGAGCACCTTCTGGCAAGAAGCAGCCTGCTCGCGAGCCGAGCCGTCGCCAGGACGGTTGGCGAATACGCATGAGCCGAATGATGTCTCCTCAGCCTTTGCGCCTACCTTTGCGAGAGCCTCTGCGATGTTTGCGCTCACCTCACCTGCACGGCGTGCGAGGTCCTGCTTCTGAATCTCCTTGCTCAGACCAACGTACTCAGGCACGCGGCGAGAGAGGGCGAACTCAGAAAGCTTCAACGGGTTAGAACGGTAAGAACTTGTCTCGCCTGAAGGGATAAGCTCGTCGGTAGTTGTAACCGGGTCGTGGATAACAGCTGCCAACTCGAGCAACATGTTCTCCTGCATCGGATACATTGTAGGCCAGTCCTTGATGTTCGGACCGTAGCGAAGCTCAGTCTCAGGACGCGGTCTGCCGTAGCCGTTGTATACGCGGCACTTGTATATCTTGTCGTCGTAAGCGTATGGCTTGTGAGTGTTCTCGTACTCTACGTCTGTCGCAGCCGTAATCACGCCGCCGTTGGCTGCTGTAGCAGCGATAGAGCGTGCGTCTATAAGCGCAACGAGAGAGAGCTGACCCTGACCAGGCTTAGAACCCTCGCGGTTGGGGAAGTTGCGTGTGGTGTGGCGGATAGACAGACCGTTGTTAGACGGAACGTCGCCTGCGCCGAAGCACGGACCGCAGAATGCCGGCTTCATCACAACGCCAGCCTCGATGAGGTCGGCTGTGATGCCTTCGCGTGTTACAGCCATTGATACCGGTGTCGACTGCGGATAAGCCGAAGCTGTGAAGTAGTCGTTGCCGATGCTCTTGCCCTTAAGGATAGCGCCAGCCTCTGCGAGGTTGTCGTATGTACCGCCCGAGCAGCCTGCGATGATACCCTGGTCGGCGTGTACCTTGCCGTCAACAACCTTGTCAACAAGATGTACGTCCACCTTGTCGCCGAAACGCTTCTTTGCGTCTTCCTCGATGCGTGTGAGGATGCCAACCGGGTCGGCCTGAAGCTCGTGGATAGTAACTGCGTTCGACGGGTGGAACGGCAGAGCGATCATCGCCTCCTGAGAAGAGAGGTCGATGCGAATCATCATATCGTAGTAAGCTACGTCGCCCGGCTTCAGTTCCTTGAAGTCCTGCGGACGCTCGTGTATGTCGTAATGGTGCTTCACCTCTTCGTCTGTAACCCAGATAGAGCTCAAGCAAGTGGTCTCGGTAGTCATGATGTCGATACCGTTACGGAAGTCGATAGGCAACTCCTTAACGCCAGGACCTGCGAACTCGAGCACCTTGTTCTTCACAACGCCGCTCTCGAATGTAGCCTTAACGAGAGAGATAGCCACGTCGTGCGGACCTACGCCCTTCTTGGGCTTGCCCTCGAGCCATACGAGCACCACTTCCGGTGCGTTGATGTCCCATGTGTTCTTAAGCAACTGCTTCACGAGTTCGCCGCCGCCTTCGCCAACGCCCATGTTACCGAGCGAACCGTAGCGTGTGTGAGAGTCGGAACCGAGAATCATGTTGCCGCACTTCACCATCATCTCGCGAGCATACTGGTGGATGACAGCCTGGTTGGCAGGAACGTAGATGCCGCCGTACTTCTTAGCTGCTGACAGACCGAATACGTGGTCGTCCTCATTGATAGTGCCGCCTACTGCGCAGAGCGAGTTGTGGCAGTTTGTCATAGCGTAAGGCAACGGGAACTCTTGCAGACCGCTTGCACGTGCTGTCTGAATGATTCCAACGTATGTAATATCGTGCGACATCATTGCGTCGAAGCGGATGCGCATCTTCTTTCCCTTCGAGCCGTCCACGTCGTGAGAGCGGAGGATGCCGTAGGTGATAGTGTTCTCGCGTGCCTGCTCCGGGGTGAGGGTCTGACACTCGTTTACGATTTCATTGCCGTTAAGGAGGTAAACTCCATGATTGATTACTTCTACCATAAAGTTAGATTGTTTATAGTTTATAGAGTTAGGTTTTATAATTCTTTGAGATAACCGATATTGCCGGTTGGGGTGTATGACAGCATGAACAGCCAGTGTATGATAGCGTGAACTATCGTCTTATACTATATCAGCGTATATAGATATATTGGAGATGTGGTGTAAGATTATTGTTTTAAAAAACACGTAAATACGACAACACTCCTGTTCTAAAAACACTGAATAGGACTGCTTCAATACTTACGCTCGCGCGAGTAGTAATGGATGAAAAAAAACTCATTGTTTCCGCAAGAACACATTCGTTCTGCGAACTGACATTTCACGGCGTAAAGATACATATTTTATATTATCCCACCAAAGATTTGTGGCTGATTTTTTCTTTTTCATACTCTCTTTTCAGCAAATGCCAGCCTTCAATTCCGTGTTTGCTATTTCGAGTTTCCAATTTGATATGCTCATGCCTTCTGATTGGCGTTCTTTACATTCATTAATGGCGTTCTCAACCGAGAACGCCATTGATGAATACTACGAGCGAGAGCATGTCTGCACTTCCGCCTGGCGATATGTTGCGCTGCACGAAGCTGCGGTTCATGTCGCCGAGTATAGTGTCGAGGTTTGTGCCGCCGTCAGCTTGCGGCGTACCATGTGTTGCTTCGCTCCACCAGCTGAGCACGCTGCGCGATTCTTCCTTCACCTGCTTCATCATGGCAAGCGACGTGCGGTAGACGATGTTGGTGTCGTCGAGGTCGCACATTATGCGCAGAAGCGTGAGGTGGAGCGCATGCGGTTCGCCGTTCTTGCTGAGGTTCGCATAGAACGGTAGCCAGTCGTTGAAGAGCATGGGGTATCCCTCGCGGGCATTGTCGAGTGCTCCCTTGAACGTAGCCGTTTCAGAAGCCGCAGTCTGTTTTGCCTTGCTGCCGTGCGTGCCTTTTGTGTCGGGGAAAGCGAAGGCAAGTTTGCTGATGGCTGCGGAAAGCGTCTGCGGCGTGATGCTGCAGCCTTGCCAAGCCTTTCCTGCGGCGGCTACGACGGCAAGTCCCATGGAGAAAAGCGCTCCCTTGTATGTGTTGACGCCATTGGTGGCTTCAAACATGGCGCGCTCTGCCTCAATGCCCGTTTTTACAATGTCGTCATGGTTGGGCATGTCGGCAGCGAAACCGAGTAGGGCGAGTCTGACGAAATAGGGATGTATGGCACGTATGCTGCGCGACATAAGCGCATGATCCATGTCGCGATGCGCTCCGCTGTTGTCCTTGTCTACAAGACCGGGTTTTGGAGTGGTGTCGAGTTCGGCATGAAGGGCGCGTGTTGCGAGATGTGCTATAATATAAGGTAGGGTAGTGGGCGGCACGAGCTGTGCGGCTTCCTTCAGACTGTAGCTCTCCATTGCCCTGCGAACACGCGATGCGCTGACCGCCACACCGCCATTCTCAAGACGCGGAATCTCAACCACATGGTCTTTGCCAAGACTCTCCATCATCAGTTCGTTGTATCTGCGTGTCAGTTCGTCGGTGGGCTCGGTGCCTACAAAGCGAACTTCGGCGCCAAGTGCCGGGGCTATATGGCGACGGAACAGATCGAGGTCTAGCAGTATCTGCGTGTCGGTGGCATCCGACAGTCGTTTCAGAAAATAAGTGGGGAAGGTGGTGTTGCTGATGGCATACTCGCTGCCGTCGCATACCGTTACGTTCTTAAGGTCGGCTGTGCCTGCCGTGACCATCGCCTTGCGTTCCTGATAGGAGAAGGCTGAACGGTCTTCTCTAACCACAATCACGAAGAGATGCTCCACCATTCGCGATGCGCTCTCCACAAGATAGCGATGGCCGAGAGTGAATGGGTTGCAGTTCATTACAATGCAGCCGCTGTGCTGCATTGTGGTGGTGAGGTGGTGAGGTGGTGAGGTGGTGAGATATGAGGTGTTTTCTCTACACTCTTTACTATCCTCTTTACACTCTTTATTGTATTCTTTATACTTTTCTGATTCCTCTTTTATCTTTTTCAGAGCCTCGACCGTATTGCTGATTCCTCCGATGCCGGTCTCCATGAGTATTGCTTCGGGGGCTTCGGCGAGCAGGCGGAATGAGAGACTCTCGAAGAGTTGACGGTTCTTGGGCTTTGTGAACAGCTTGATGCAGCTGTAGCCCTCCTGGTTGGCGTGCGATATGAGGTGCGAGACGAGCGTGTTGGCTATAGCTTCGCCTTTGTGCGCATCGTCCACTGCAACGCACTTTATTACGTCGTCCTTCAATCCGCCACCGGCTATCATTTCGCCGTCGTCGTCGAGCACTGCGGCGTAGTAGTTCATGTCGTCGATGCGCAGTGCGTTGCGTTTAAGGAACGCTTCTATGCGTTGGCGCTGACGGGGTGTTGCGGGGTTGAGGGTCTGTATCTCCATAGGTTTAAGTATTAAGATTTGTGGGCTTCGACGTAGCTGTCCACCATTTCGTTGATTTTCGCCCATATCTCTTCTTGCGTGTGCCAGCGCATCCTCATGCAGTAGCGTGCTTCGTGGTCGCAGACGAGACAGCGTCGTGGCTTTTCGCCGATGGCGTCTCTTGAGACGGGCACGCCGTCGGCGTTGATGATGTCGATGTCGAAGAGGCGTCCGAGTGGGTGGGTGTCTTCGATGTTGACGGCTATGCGCTTGGTTTCGAGGAGCGGCATCGGGGTGATGAGGTAGGCTTCGTAGCCGGTCTCGAGGTCGAGCTCGAGGAGGGTAGGGGCTGGGTTTTCTAGGGGGGCTAGGGGGTCTAGGGTTTCTAGGGTTTCTAGGGGGAATAGACCTTTGTTTTCTTTGATGCCGAAAGCTTTGCGCATGGCTTCTACAGCGGCGTGTGCTGCCGTGAGCGACTGCTGATTACGCTTTACGCTTCCTGGCATGACGACAGTAAGGCACACCAGTGTCTTTCCCGAGTGTTCAGCCAGCAGCTTCTGCTGTGTGGCATGGCGTGCGTCGCGGCTCGCCAGAAGTTCGTTGAGCGTAATCATTCTTTGAATTTTGAATTTTGAGTTTTGAGTTTTGAATTGTGCGCTTCGCGCATTTTGAGTTTTGAATTTTTGAATTGTGAATCCAACATTGAATAATTCAACATCGGCGTAGCAGACAACTCAAAATTCAAAACTCAAAATTCAAAACTTATTCAACGATGTTCTTGATGACATCCATAACCGATCCGTCGCGGTTCATCACGACGCCTACCACCTTGTCGCCGAACGGCAGCGGTGCGGGGTTGCCGATTACGGAGAGTGCGCGGTCGCGTAGCTCCTCGAGTGTGACGAGCTTTAAGCCGGCAGCCTTCAGGCGTTCAGCTATCTCTGGGCGAGCCGGGTTGACAGCGATGCCGTATTCGGTTACGACCACGTCTACGGTGCGACCCGGAGTGATGAGCGTAGTAACCTCGTTAACGACGCACGGTATTCTGCCGCGGAGCAGCGGGCAGACGATGATAGAGAGGGCCGAGTCTTCTGCTGTGTCGGGGTGTCCGCCGATAGCGCCGCGTATGATGCCGTCGCTACCTACGAGCACGTTCACGTTGAAGTTGACGTCCACCTCAAGTGCCGAGAGTATCACGATGTCGAGATAGTGTGTGGCAGCGCCCTGCTCGTGCATGCTTGCATACTCACAAGCCGACACCTCCTTGTGCTTCGGGTCGTTCTTGAGCGACTCTGCAGCCACCTTGTCGAACGACTGCACGTCGATGAGGCGCTCGATGAGTCCTTCCTCGTGCATCTTCACCATGTGAGCGGTGATGCCTCCGAGGGCGAACGAAGCCTTGATGCCCTGGTCTATCATGCTCTGACGTATATACTTCACGGCAGCGAGCGAAGCGCCGCCCGAACCGGTCTGTATAGAGAAGCCGTTCTTGAAGTAGCCGCTGTTCACAATCACCTTCGCAGCCTGCTGAGCGAGCAGAATGTCGCGCGGGTTCTTTGTGTCGCGGATGGCTCCCGAAGCAATCTTTGATGAGTCGCCTACCGATTCTACCTCCACAACGTAGTCGACGTCGTGCTCCGAGATAGAGTTCGGAGTGTTAGGATAAGGCACGAGGTCGTCGGTGAGTATCACCACCTTGTCGGCGTAGTGAGCGTCGGGCAGCGCGTAACCGAGCGAACCGCAGATGCTCTTAGCGTTCTCCGAGCGCGAGTAGCCGCAGGCGTTGCCGAGCGGGTCTGAAGAAGAAGCGCCGAGGAACGCCACGTCGATGTGCAACTCGCCCGAAGCGATAGCCTCGCCGCGTCCGCCGTGCGAGCGGAACACCACCGGCTTCTCCATCAGTCCGTGCGAAATCTCCTTAGCCAGTTCGCCGCGCAGACCAGATGTTGAAATCTCTGTGATTACGCCGTTGCGAATGTGCTCGATGAGCGGTTCGTGTACGTCCTGCAAGCTCGATGCTGCGAGGTGCAGACCCTTGAATCCCATCTCTGCGAGCTTAGCCACAACCATGTTCACCACCTTGTCTCCACCGCGGAAGTGGTGGTGGAACGATATTGTCATGCCGTCCTTCAGTCCCGAGTGGCGTATAGCCTCCTCGAGCGTCATGAGTTTGGGGCTTTTCTGCTGCAGTTCGAGGCGCGGCGTGATGTCCTTGTGTGCCTCTACATTATTATATACGCTCTTTCCCATAGCCTGAGCCACCTGCTCGGCGAGGGTATGTCTTTCGTTCAGTGTGCTCATGCTATGTCCTCCTGTTTAATTACGCCCGAAGCCAGTGCCAAGTCGATGACGCGCTGTGCGCGTATCACCACTGGTCGGTCAACCATTTTACCGTTCACGGCGATAACGCCCGAACCCTTCTTCTCAGCCTCCTTGATGGCAGCGATAACGGCGAGTGCCTTGTCGATAGCCTTCTGAGTCGGTGTGAACACCTCGTTGATGATTTCTATCTGGCGCGGGTTGATGATCGACTTTCCGTCGAAGCCCAACTGATGAATCAGCTCCACCTCCTTGCGGAATGTCTCCATATCGTTGAGGTTAGAGTAGACGGTGTCGAGCGCGTCGATGCCTGCAGCGCGTGCAGCCACCACGATAGTCTGGCGTGCCATGAGCAGCTCCATGCCCTCGGGCGAGCGCTGTGTCTTCAGGTTGGCGCAGTAGTCCTCCGCACCGAGCGCTATGCCCATCATGCGCTTGGAAGCGGTAGCGATGGCGTAGGCGTTCACCACGCCGAGCGTGCTCTCGAGCGCAGCCATAATCTGCGTGCGACCTACGCAGCCCAGCTCCTGCTCCACCTTCTCTATCTCGCGCTCCACCTCGATCACCTCCTCGGCGGTCTCGGTCTTAGGCATACGGATGACGTCGACGCCAGCCTTAACGACAGCCTCGATATCCTTCTTGCCGTACGGAGTGTTCAGAGGGTTGATGCGCACCACCATTTCCGTCGTGCCATAGTCGATGGTCTTCAATGCGTTGTAGACGAGCAGGCGTGCCGCGTCTTTCTCTGCCATTGTAACAGAGTCCTCAAGGTCGAGCATTATTGAGTCGGGATGATATATATATGCATCCTGCATCATACCGGGGTTGTTTCCCGGCACGAACATCATAGTTCTTCTTAGTCGTTTCATAGGTCAAAAAGTTTTTAGGGGTTAGTCTTTCCACACGTCTTTGCCCGTAGCTCTTACGGCAGCCGCTGTGACGCGTGCGCGGATAGTGCAGTCGAGCGCGCCCTTGTCAGTGGCGTGCACCTCGGCACGGGTGATACCGAGTCCTTCGAGCGTCTCAGCTATCACCTTGCGTATCTGGTCGCCGAACTGGTAGGCAACCGAACTCTGCAAATCGATGTTCAGTCCCTCTTTCTCGCAGGGGGCAATCTGAATCATGATGTCGCCGGACTCCATTGTTCCGGCAGTAGCTTGTTTAAGTTCCATAGGTATAGTATTTAAAAAGTTTGTGGTCTTTAGATTCTTTGAGAGATATGGGTTCGGCGTCGTGTGCTCCGACGGGCGCCAGCGTGCCTTGCGGGCGTCAGCACGTGCATCGCTTTAACTTGCTTTACGTGCTTGATGTTTCCATGCGCTTTTGCATGCTTCAGCATGTGTGTTGCTTTTGCTTGCTTCATGGGCGTCAGCGTGCGTGGAGAAGATGCGGTTGGAAGCGGTGTGGAGTAGAAACGTAATAAAACAAAAATCGCGTAAATACAACAACACTTCCTTCCGTCTTAACACCGAAGAGAACCGAGTTATACTTACGCTCGCGCGAGCAGTATATAAGGGTAATAATGTCTGTGTCCGCACAAAACACGTTCTGCGTGCGGATTTCTATTTCGCGGGGTAAAGATACGCATTAATTGTGAAACGAGCAAGCATTTTGCGAGGATTTTTTTGCTGGGATACCCCAAGGGGGTGCCTAAAGGGGGTGCACTTGTCTCAAGTGCACCAACAAAGCAAGTGGTGCACCAACAAAGCAATTGGTGCACTTGAGACAAGTGCACCCCCCCCCTTGAGTGATTTCCGCGTACTGGTAACGCTGTTACCGCATACTGGTAATGTCGTTACCGCATACATGTAATAGTGTTACCAGTATGTGGTAACATTCTAAAACGAGATGTCGGGTAGCGCAACTCTTAGTCTGTTGATGCGCATTTCTCAGGGGGTGCAGCAGTCTCTGCTGCACCAACCAAGCTGACGGTGCACTTCTTGCTCGGTTGGTGTATTTCTTGCTCGGTTGGTGCACTTCTTGTTCGGTTGGTGCCATCTGTTCGGTTGGTGCACTTGAGACAAGTGCACCCCCTTGAAGGCACTCTTGCTTCTGAAATCTGTGGATTCTGTGGGAGGTCTGCGCACCCTAACATCTGTGATGATCTGTGAAATCTGTGGGAGAACCTCCGCTGCACCAACATTCTCCGCCAATTTGTCCTTTGCTGCTGACTATCTGTCGCCGAAACTGCCAATGTTGCTTACGATTTATCGGCGGAAACAGCGAAACGTTTTTGGCACGTAAGTTGCAGTATACTTAGTGCAAGCCGATGGACGGAAGCCCAGAGGCAAGCAAACGATAAACGTAAGATTAAAATATAAATAGGAGGTATTTGATATGTTACCAGTAATGAGAAATACTTGGATGCCAGAAGTTTTCAACGACTTTTTTGATACCGACTTTATGCCGCGTACAAACGCAACCGCCCCGGCAATCAACGTTAAGGAAACAGAACACGACTATACTGTAGAGCTTGCTGCAGCCGGAATGAAGAAGGACGACTTCAACATCAACATCGACGCTGACGGCAACCTGCACATCAAGATGGAGAAGAAGAACGAGAAGAAGGAAGAGGAGAAGAAGGAGCACTATCTGCGCCGCGAGTTCTCTTACACCAAGTTCGAGCAGACATTGCTCTTGCCTGACGATGTCGACAAGGAGAAGATTGCTGCCAACGTGAGCGACGGTGTGCTTACAATCGATCTTCCGAAGGTTGAGCAGAACGTGCAGAAGGCAGCTCGCCAGATTGAGGTGAAATAATCCTCGCGAGGCACGCCCCGACGGCACGACAGCTTCGCAGCCCGACGCCGTCAGGCACGCTCAGCAGTTGATTTTTGGTTAGTATTAGATGATATAAATTGTTGTTGAGAAAATTGTTGATTAGGTTTAAGTGAGAAAGCCCTGCCTCGCACGAATGCGAAGCAGGGCTTTCTTCATAAAATAATTAATAATTAAAAATTAATAATTACTTATACTCGTGTACCGGCAGTTCGCCGTTCAGCGCTCCGAGCGCGTTGAACGCCAGCGACTCCATTTCGCCTTCGCCCGGCAGCACTACGACCGGAGCGAGGAAGCCCACCTGCTTCTTTATCTCCTCAACGCAGTATTTGCTGTATGCTATGCCGCCGGTGAGGATGATGGCATCCGCCTTGCCCCAGAGTGCAACCGCCATGGCGCCAATCTGCTTCGACACGGTGTAGAGCATAGCCTCGAGCACCTCGTGGAACGGCTCCTCGCCAGCCTCGGCGCGGCGCGAGATCTCCTTCATGTCCTTCATGCCCAGCAGCGCCTGGCATCCGCCGTTGCCTGCGAGCATCTTCATTATCTCAGCCTCGGTATGCTTGCCCGAGAAGCAGAGGCGCACGAGCTGGTCGGCAGGCAGCGTTCCGGCACGTTCCGGCGCGATAGGACCCTCGCCGTTGAGCGCATTGTTCACGTCAATCACCTTGCCCTCGTGGTGAGCCGACACGCAGATGCCGCCGCCGAGGTGAGCCACTACGAGGTTCATCTCCTCATACTTGCGACCTATGCTGCGCGCATAGCGGCGCGAAGCAGCCTTAGCGTTGAGCGCATGGAATATCGACTCGCGCTTCATGAACGGCAGACCCGTGTAGCGAGCGCGTGTCATGAACTCGTCTACCACAACCGGGTCGGCCATGTAAGCCGGACAGTGGCACATCTGTGCGATGTCGTCGGCGATGAGCGAACCGAGATTGCACACGTGCTTGTGCTTGGCGTTGATGAGGTCCTGCTTCATCTGCTCGTTGATGGCGTAGACACCACCGTGCAGCGGCTTCAGCAGACCGCCGCGACCTATCACGGCGTCGAACTCCAGAGGTATTCCAGCCTCCTTGAGCAGCTTCAGCACGAAGTTCTTGCGATACTCATACTGCTCGTTAACGGTAGTGAATTGGTCCAGCTCCTCCTGCGGGTGCAGTCCGTCAGATGTCCATACAGCACGTTCGTCTTCATACACAGCCACCTTCGTTGAGGTGCAGCCGGGGTTTATGACAAATATCTTCTTCATAAATGATGTTTGTTGCTTCTTATTTGTTAATCGCCTTCAGGCAGGCAGTTGCTAAAGAGTAGAATTTAGAGTCGGCAGTGTCGGCGCGCGATGTCACCACAACCGGCGCGCTGGTGCCCACGAGCATGCCCGCAACCGTAGCTCCGCCGAAGAGCGTAAGCGTCTTGTAGAACGTGTTGCCAGCCTCTATGTCGGGGAAGATGAGGCAGTTGGCGTTGCCCACAACCGGCGATGCGATGCCCTTGATGGCTCCGCTCTCTGCGTCGCAAGCCGTCTTCACGTCCATCGGACCACCTATCTCTACCTCGCCGTAGGCTCCGTTGGCGGCGTTAGCCTTCAGCTCCTCGTAGCTCAGCGTGAGCGGGAACTTCTCAGACACCTTCTCGGTGCAGTGGATGAGAGCCACGCGCGGACGGTCGCCGCCCGTGATGCTGCGGTAGGTGGCGGTGATGTAGCGCGCCAGAGCGTCAAACTGCTCCGTAGTGGGGTAGGGAATGACGGCTGCGTCGGTGAAGAAGAGCAAGTGGTTGAGGCTCGGCACGTCAGCCACAGCGATATGTGTCAGCACGCTGCCCTTGATGAGGATGCCCTCCTCCTTGTTGAGCACGGCGCGCAGGAGGTTGTCGGTGTTCAGCGAACCCTTCATAAGCACGTCGGCGCGGCCTTCGCGCACCTCTTTCACGGCATGACGCGCCGCATCGTCGTCGTCTTCGGCTACGATGAGGGTCACCTTGTCGGGATAGTCGGCAGCCAGACGGCGAGCGATGTCAGCCTTAGCTGCGTTAGCCACAAGGATGAAGCGTGCGAACTGCTCCGCAATGCTTCGTTCGATAACTTCTTCTGTGTGAGAGTCGGCAGGAGATGCCACGGCAACCGTCACTACCTGCGCAGCTTGGCGCAGACGTTCGGGTAGGATTTTAAAGTCAACGATAGGTTCCATACTTATTTATAGGGTATTATGTTTAGAGTTGCGCATTTTGTTGCTATCTGTGCAACTTTTGCAAAGGTATAGTAAGTTTGTTATACTGCAAAGAAAAACGGGAAAATTTATTCTCAATCGCAGGAATGTGGAACTTTAATCAGTGAAATATAGTAACTTTGCAGTCAAATATACCAAGATACAGTCTATGACAACAGCAGAATTTATACAAGAATATCGCGAAAAGGACACCCGTCAGCTCGCCCTTCAGTCGGCACGCTTCCCCGATGTCGACATGCCATACGCACTCGACCAGATAAAAGGATGGCAGACAGCGCGCTGCAAGCTCCCCACATGGGCTGCCTGCGACGGCATCGTCTACCCGCCACACCTCTCTATGGAGCAGTGCTCGTCGGAGCCGACGGCGCAGTATAAGCTCAATCTGGCGATGGAGTGGGCGAGGAGAGTTGAGAGTTCAGAGTTGAGAGTTGAGAGTTCGGAGGGAGGAGTTGAGAGTTCAGAGAACGAAGTTGAGAGTTCAGAGTTGAGAGTTGAGAGTTTGGAGGGAGGAGTTGATAATTCTTCTGAGCAGCCTGCAACTCTCAACTCTCAACTCTCAACTCTCAACTGTCATGCGTCCAGCATGACCGACCTGACCGGCGGTTTCGGCGTCGACTTCTCGTTCACCTCCTGCGCTTTCGCCTCAGCCACATACGTAGAGCGCAACGCGCAGCTCTGCAGCATGGTGGAGCACAACCTGCCGTTGCTCGGCATCGACAACGCCAAGGTGGTCTGCGCCGACGCCGTCGACTATCTCTCTACGCTCGATATGCAGACAATGATATTCCTCGACCCTGCGCGCCGCGACCAGCACGGCGCCAAGACCGTCATGCTTGCCGACTGCACGCCCGACGTTGTGCAGCTCCTGCCGCTGCTTCTCAAGAAGTCGCGCTTCACGATGCTCAAGCTCTCGCCCATGCTCGACTGGCACAAGGCTGTAGAAGACCTGCAGGGCACGGTGCGCGAGGTGCATATCGTGTCGGTGGGCGGCGAGTGCAAAGAGCTGCTGCTCGTGTTGTCTGAAGAGATAGAAAGCGAGCTGAAGGTGTTCTGCGCAGACCTTGAAACGGGAGGAGGCTCTGGGGAGGCTGGTCTTTCTGGCGGTTCTAGTAGTTCTAGCTGTTCTAGCTGTTCTAGCCTTTCTAGTGAACCTAGTTTCCCTAGAACGCCTAGTTCTCCTAGCGCTTCTAGCCATGCTTCCCTCTTCGTCTACGCCCCCAGCGCCTCTTCCCCAGCCCCCAACTCAAAACTCAAAACTCAAAACTCAAAATTCTTGCATGAGCCCAACGCCTCAATTATGAAAGCCGGCTGCTTCGACGAGCTTGCGGCAGCCTACGGCGTGTCGCCCGTCAGCCGCAACAGCCACCTCTTCCTCTCTGCTGAGCCCGTCGACGGCTTCCCTGGCAGGAGCTTTAGCATAGAGCGCGTCACAACGCTCAACAAGCGCGAACTGCGCCAGGCGCTGGCAGGCATCGAGAAAGCGAATATCGCCACACGCAACTTCCCACTCTCCGTAGCCGAACTGCGCAAGCGCCTCAAACTCAAAGACGGCGGCGACGTGTATATCTTCGCTACAACCACCGCTGAAGACGAACATCTATTGCTGATTTCTCATAAATATCAATAAATATTTAGCATATTTTCGTCTGTTTGAGCAAATTTCCGTACTTTTGCATCTTTAAGGCTTTATTTATAAAGATGTATCCATCGCCCGAAGTGACAATCGGGCGACGTATATCAAACAAAAAATGAAAGAATAAATCAAGAAAAATGTCAGCAATAGAGATTAAGAAAGTTGAGTCGCGCCGCGACCTTCGCCAGTTCGTTAATTTTCATTACGACCTCTATAAAGGTAATGCTTACGACGTGCCCAACCTCTACTTCGACGAGATGAGGACCTTCAGTAAGGACAAGAATGCAGCCTTCGACTTCTGCGAGGCAGAGTATTTCATGGCGTTCCGCGACGGCAAGATGGTAGGTCGTGTGGCTGCCATCATCAACCACAGCGCCAACAAGAAGTGGGAGCGCGAGTCGGTGCGCTTCGGATGGATCGACTTCGTCGACGACATCGAGGTGTCTACAGCCCTGCTCAAGGCTGTAGAAGACTACGGCAAGCAGAAAGGAATGAAGGAAATCGTTGGTCCGCTCGGATTCACCGACATGGACCCCGAAGGAATGCTCCTCGAAGGCTACGACCAGCTCGGCACTCAGGCTACTGCCTACAACTATCCCTACTATCCTGAGCACATGGACCGCATGGGCGGATGGGAGAAGGACAACGACTACGTCGAGTACAAACTCTACGTGCCCGAAGAGATGCCCGAGAAGTATGCAACCATCGCGAAGATGATTCAGAAGCGCTACAACCTGCAGGTGAAGAAGTTGAAGCGCAATGAGATATACGGCGAGAACGGATACGGCAAGAAGATATTCAATGTGGTGAACGAGACCTTCAAGGACCTCTACGGCTACTCGAAGCTCACCGACCGACAGATAGAACAGTACGTGAAGATGTATCTGCCTATGGCAGACCTCGACCTCATCACCATCATCGAAGACTGGAACACACCCGACCATAAGGTGGTTGGTGTGGGCATCTCCATACCTTCGCTCGCACACGCCCTGCAGAAGTGCGGCGGAAAGCTCTTCCCCTTCGGCTGGTGGTATATACTGCGTGCGCTGAAGTTCCACAAGACCGACGTCGTAGACCTTCTGCTCGTAGGCATTTTGCCCGAATACCGTCAGAAAGGCGCCAACGCTCTGCTCTTCTACGACCTCATCCCGCGCTACCAGCGCCTCGGCTTCAAGTGGGGAGAGACCCACGTCGAGATGGAGACCAACATGAAGGTTCAGGGACAGTGGCAGTATCTCAACCGCGAGATACACAAGCGCCGCAGATGCTATAAAAAGGACATTTAAATCGGATAGCATCCTTGGTGCTGTCACAATCGCTTAGGATGCTATAAGATATAAAGAAATAAAATGGAAGAAAACATTCAACCCACAGTTCAGTATACCGACGACAACATACGCCACCTCTCCGACATGGAGCATGTGCGTACACGTCCTGGTATGTATATCGGTCGCTTGGGCGACGGTCAGTTGCCCGAGGACGGCATCTATGTGCTTCTGAAGGAGGTCATTGATAACTCCATCGACGAGTTCAAGATGAACGCCGGCAAGCGCATAGAGGTAGACATCGACGACCGCCTGCGTGTGTCGGTGCGCGACTATGGTCGCGGCATTCCGCAGGGCAAGCTCGTAGAGGCTGTCAGCGTGCTCAACACCGGCGGCAAGTACGACTCGAAGGCGTTCAAGAAGAGTGTGGGTCTGAACGGCGTTGGCGTGAAGGCGGTGAACGCCCTCTCGGCACATTTCGAGGTGAAGTCGTACCGCGACGGAAAGGTGCGTGCGCTCAAGTTCGAGCGCGGCAATCTCAAGTCGGACATCACCGAGGACTCTGCTGACGAAAACGGCACGTATATCTTCTTCGAACCCGACCCCATACTGTTCGTAGGCTATTCGTTCCACGACGACTTCGTGGAGACAATGCTGCGCAACTACACATATCTCAACTCAGGTCTTGCGATTATGTACAACGGTCGGCGCATCCTCTCGCGCAACGGCTTGGCAGATCTGCTCACCGACACGATGACTACTGACCCGCTCTACCCTATAATACACGTAAAGGGTGAGGACATCGAGATAGCTTTCACGCATACCAACCAGTATGGCGAGGAGTATCACTCGTTCGTGAACGGACAGCACACCACACAAGGCGGCACCCATCAGAGCGCTTTCAAGGAGCATATAGCAAGAACCATCAAGGAGTTCTTCGGCAAGAACTACGAGTTCACCGACATACGCAACGGACTCGTGGCTGCCGTGGCGCTGAACGTAGAAGAACCTATGTTCGAGAGCCAGACAAAGATTAAGCTCGGTTCGCTTCAGATGGCGCCGGGCGGAGAAAGCATCAACAAGTACGTGGGCGACTTCGTGAAGCTCGAGGTAGACAACTACCTGCACATACACGCCGATGTTGCGGAGGTGATGCAGCAGAAGATAACCGAGAGTGAACGTGAGCGCAAGGCGATGGCTGGTGTCACAAAGCTGGCTCGCGAACGCGCCAAGAAGGCAAACCTCCACAACCGCAAGCTGCGCGACTGTCGCATACATTACTCCGACGCGAAGAACGACCGCAAGGAAGAGTCTTCTATCTTTATCACCGAGGGCGACTCAGCCAGCGGATCTATCACAAAGAGTCGCGATGTGAACACCCAGGCGGTGTTCTCGCTGCGCGGAAAGCCGCTCAACTCGTACGGCTTGACAAAGAAGGTGGTGTACGAGAACGAAGAGTTCAACCTTCTGCAGGCTGCGCTCGACATTGAGGACGGACTCGATACGCTCAGATATAATAAGGTGATAGTGGCAACTGATGCCGATGTGGACGGTATGCACATACGCCTGCTCATCATCACGTTCTTCCTGCAGTTCTTCCCCGACCTTATCAAGAAGGGACACGTCTATGTGCTGCAGACTCCGCTGTTCCGCGTGCGCAACCGCCGCACCAAGATTAAGAACAAGAAGGTTGTGGCAGACGCCGACGCGCGTCTTACGGGCAAAGAGAAGAAGAGCGACTTCATAACCCGCTACTGCTACAGCGAGGACGAGCGCCAGCAGGCGATACGCGACCTCGGACCCGACCCTGAGATAACCCGATTCAAAGGTCTGGGCGAGATTTCGCCGGAAGAATTTGCCCATTTCATAGGTCCCGAGATGCGACTTGAGCAGGTTACGCTGCACAAGACCGACCAGGTGCAGAAGCTCCTCGAATACTACATGGGCAAGAACACCATGGAGCGACAGAACTTCATCATCGACAACCTCGTTGTGGAGGAAGATCTGCCCGAGGAAGACATGGAATAACAAAACAATCAGATTATGAAACGTACCAATAATCACAAACATAACGCATCGCACTCATTCTCGTTAAAGACGGGAGTGGGTGCGTTGGTTTTTCTTTTGCTGTGCGTAGCTACGTTCGCGCAGCGCGTCAATCCGCTCAAGAAGCTCCAGATAGCAGAGCTCGCCATCAGCAATCTCTATGTCGACTCGGTAGACGACCAGAAGCTCGTAGAGGACGGCATACGCGGCATGCTTGAGAAGCTCGACCCCCACTCGTCGTACACTACGGCGAAGGAGACAAAGTCGCTCAACGAGCCTCTGCAGGGCTCGTTCGACGGCATCGGCGTGCAGTTCAACATGATTTCCGACACGCTGCTCATCATCCAGCCCGTACGCAAAGGTCCGTCAGAGAAAGTTGGCATCATTGCCGGCGACCGCATCATCACCGTCAACGACACAATCATATCGGGTGTGAAGATGGAGCGTTCGGAGATTATGCGCCGCCTGCGCGGTCCGCGCTCATCGAAGGTGAAGCTCGGCGTGAAGCGTCGCGGTGTGCCCGACCTGCTCACGTTCACCGTGACGCGCGCCAAGATACCCGTACACACGCTCGACGCCTACTATATGATACGTCCGCACGTGGGCTACGTTCGCATCGGTTCGTTCGGTGCAACCACATACGGCGAGTTCATGACCGCAGTCGACTCGCTGCAGAAAGCCGGCATGCGCGACCTTATCCTCGACCTTCAGGACAACGGCGGCGGCTACTTGCAGTCGGCTGTGCGCATCGTTGAGGAGTTCTTGCAGAAGGGCGACCTCGTAGTGTATACCGAGGGACGCGCCCAGAAGCGCCAGGAGTACAACGCAGGTGGCGGCGGACGCCTTGAGAAGGGCAAGGTATGCGTGCTCATCAACGAGTATTCGGCGTCGGCAGCCGAGATCGTCACCGGCGCCATCCAAGACCAGGACCGCGGAACCGTGATAGGCCGCCGCTCGTTCGGCAAGGGTTTGGTGCAGCGTCCTATCGAGTTCGACGACGGTTCGATGATACGTCTCACCGTAGCCCACTACTATACGCCCTCGGGCCGCTGCATACAGAAGCCCTACGAGAAGGGCGAGAAGGAAGACTACGCGCAGGATATAGAGAAGCGCTTCAAGCACGGCGAACTCTACTCTGCCGACTCGATACACTTCAACGACTCGCTGCGCTGCTACACTCTGCGCAAGCACCGCACGGTGTATGGCGGCGGAGGCATTATGCCCGACGTGTTCGTGCCGCTCGACACCACACAGTACACAGCGTTCCACCGCCAGCTCGTAGCCCGTTCGCTCGTTATCAACACAACGCTGCGATACGTTGAGGACCACCGCGACGAGTTGAAGACAAAGTACGCGAAGTTCGACGACTACATGAAGCGTTTCGAGGTGCCGCAGGCGATGGTTGACACGCTCTTTGCTGAAGCCGAGCGCCAGAAGGTGAAGCCTCGCGACGACGCCGAGCGCCAGCGTACGCTCCCCATGCTGCGTCTGCAACTGAAGGCGCTCATAGCCCGCGACATCTGGGATATGAACGAATACTTCCGCCTGATGAACGAGCAGAACCACATCGTGAGCAAAGCGGTAGAAGTGATTACGGGCAAGTAAAGACGGGTTGGCTTAAAAGCTACTAAAAGTCGTCTTTATTTCTTTCGAAGTGTTGACAGACATTAAATATTAAGGCAAATGGAAAACTTTTGTGATAAAAAAGTTTTCGCATTTGCCTTTTTTGTATATCTTTGCGCCTAACGACAAGGCTTTTAACGGCTTTGCAACCAAACTGTAATAGTAGTAGTCATTGAAACTGCAACATCAGTTGTATTGAAACAGTAACAACATATATAATAATTAGGAGATGAAAAAATTAATGTTCAAGAGCAGCATTGTGACAATGCTTTGCGTTTTATGTAGTCTTTCAGCCAGTGCGGAAGGAAAGTTCGTATTGTTCAAGTACGGCAATTTCGACACATGGGTGACACGTCAGATTCACGAGTCGGCTGTCATCGGCGGCAACACAAAGACACTCTACGAGATTGGACCAAACAGAGCCCTGAAGGGCAACAACCCATACGTGAACCTCGGCGGATCGCCTTGGGGCACGAGCAACGTGATGGCTAAGGTTTCGGGCATCACGAAGACCAACAATTCGGTGTATCGCGACAACCGCGGATCGGGACATTGCGTCAAAATGACCACCCACATCGAGACCTGCAAGGTGCTTGGTCTTATTAATATTAAGGTGCTCGCCGCCGGCAGCATCTTCCTCGGCGACATGAAGGAGCCTATCACCGGCACGAAGGAAGGTCCGAAGGCGCTTAACTTCGGCATTCCGTTCACTCATCGTCCGAAGGCTCTGCGCTTCGACTACCGTGTGCATGTGCCGGGCAACGCCAACCGCATCCGTCAGACCGGTTTCTCTAAGGTGACGACCGTGCATGGTAAAGACTACTGCGTAGCTCTTCTGCTTCTGCAGCGTCGCCACGAGGATGCGCATGGCAACATCACCGCGCAGCGCGTGGGCACCGTAGTGGTAAAGTACGGCAAGTCGACCAATGGATGGGTTGAGGACGCCACTTACGAGATTCACTACGGCAACATCACCGGCAAGTCGTTCTACGACGCTTCGATGATGGGTCTGCGTTCTACCGACTACGCTCGCAACTCTAAGGGCAAGAGCGTGATTGTGAGGGAGACCGGCTGGGCTGATGCCGACGCCACACCGACGCACATCGTGCTGCAGTTCTCGTCGAGTCACGGTGGTGCTTACGTAGGCACCGTGGGCAACACCTTCTGGGTAGACAACGTAGGACTGGTGTATTAAGATGGTGAGGTATTAAGATGGTGAGGTGTTGAGATATCCGAGCCTTCTTAAGCCAAGAATACTATTTAATTATTAATAAAAAACAAGGTTATGCGCCCCTTAAAAGCGATTTTTTTCTTACTCTTTACGATAGCTCTGCAGCCCGCTCGGGCTACAGAGCCGTTCTGTTTTGATACTACCGCAGTAGTTGTGGCGTCTGCCGCAGACGTGCCTTGGGCTGCCGACACCGCCGTGGTGGCGAAGCCGAAGAAGAAGAGTCTCTTCAACCGCTTCCTTGCCTACTTCAACGACGCCAACAAGGAGAAGAAGAACAAGCGTTTCGACTTCAGCGTGATAGGCGGACCCCACTACAGCTCCGACACCAAGTTCGGCATCGGACTCGTGGCTGCCGGACTCTACCGTTCAGACCCTGCCGACTCGCTCTCGGCTCCGAGCAACGTGTCGCTCTTCGGCGACGTCTCTACCGTGGGCTTCTACATGCTCGGCGTGCGCGGCACACATAAGTTCCCGCGCGACACCCACCGCCTCAACTACACGGTCTATTTCTACTCCTTCCCGTGCTACATCTGGGGATGGGGCTACGACATGGGCAACCAGGACGCCAACAAGAGCAAGATGAAGCGCTGGCAGGCGCAGTTCAAAGCCGACTGGCTGATACGCACCGCCGACAACCTCTTCATCGGTCCGACCGTCGACTTCGACTATGTGCGCGGCACTAAGTTCGACCGCGTCGACTTGCTTGGCGGCGAACGCCCCGAGACGCTCAACTTCGGTGCGGGCGTGACTGCCATCTACGACACACGCGACAACCTCACGGCGCCGAAGCGAGGCATGTACATCCAGTTCATGCAGCTGATGCGCCCGAAGTTCATCGGCAACAAGTACAACTCCTACACCACCGACTTCCGCATCGACGGCTACACGCATCTGTGGCGCGGCGCCACGCTCGCTGCCGACTTCCGCACGCAGCTCAACTTCGGCGATGTGGAGTGGTCGATGCTCGCGCAGCTCGGCGACAGCTATTCGATGCGCGGCTACTACCAGGGCCGCTACCGCGACAACCATAAGATGGAGGCGCAGGTAGAGCTGCGACAGCATGTGTGGAAGCGCAACGGCGTGGTGGCGTGGGTAGGCGCCGGCACCATCTTCCCGAAGTTCAGCAAGATAGAGTGGAAGCACATATTGCCGAACATGGGCGTGGGCTACCGCTGGGAGTTCAAGAAGAATGTCAACGTGCGACTCGACTACGGCTTCGGTAAGTCGGGACAGCACAGCTTTATATTCAATATCAACGAAGCGTTTTAATTATGAAAAAGATATTAGGTTTTTTGACCTCTCCCCGTTTCCTTTTCTTCTACATCGTGCTTTCGCTCGCTGTCCCCAACGTGGCGCTCTGTTTCACCGAGCACATGCCCGTGCTGGCTTGCGTAGCCAACGTCGTGCTGCCCGTATCGCTCTACGCGCTGCTCATGACACTCTCCAAGAAGACGGGACGCCAGGTGTGGTTTCTCTTCCTCATCGTCTTCTTCGCAGCCTTCCAGATAGTGCTGCTCTACCTCTTCGGTCGCGGCGTGATAGCCGTCGACATGTTCCTCAACCTCGTCACCACCAACCCCGGCGAGGCGATGGAGTTGCTCAACAACCTCGTGCCCGCCGTGGCTACCGTGTTCGTCCTCTACCTGCCGCTGCTCGTGCTCGCCGCAATGTCGTGGGCACGCCACCGCACCGAGGATGTAGCGTTCCTCAAGCGTGTGCGCCGCTACTCATGGTGCGGCATGGCTGCGGGCGCCGTGCTTATAGCGCTGTGCTATGCGGCTTATCCTAAGGACAGTGACTTCGACTATCGTGCCGAAGACCATGTCTATCCAGCCAACATCTTCTATAACCTCTACCTCGCCTGCCGCGAGAGCGGACGCGTAGCCGACTACCGCAAGGATGTAGCCTCCTTCCGCTTCAACGCCCGCTCGGCTCACGACGCCGACTCTGCCGAGGTGTACGTGCTCGTCATTGGCGAGACGGCACGCGCCGACAACTTCCAGCTCTACGGCTACGAGCGCGAGACCAATCCGCTGCTCTCTAAGACCGACGGACTCAGCGTGTTCCGCCATGTGCTCTCGCAGTCGAACACCACGCACAAGAGTGTGCCGATGCTGCTCGCAGCGGCTTCTGCCGAGAACCACGCGCGTCTGTACCGCGAGAAGAGCCTCATCACGGCGTTCCGCGAGGCAGGCTTCCACACCTCGTTCATCTCCAACCAGCAGCCCAACCACTCGTTCATCGACTTCTTCGGTGATGAGGCTGACGACTTCGTGTTCATCCGCTCGGCTGTTAGCGTCATCACTGGCGACGTGACGGCGCAGACCAGCGACGAGCGTCTGCTGCCTTACGTGAAGAACATCCTCGCCAAGAAGCGCAAGAAGGAGTTGATAGTGCTGCATACGTACGGCTCGCACTTCAACTACCGCGACCGCTATCCGCAGAGTCGCGTCAAGTTCCTGCCCGACACGCCGACGGAGGCTGAGCCGAAGAACCGTGCGCAGCTCATCAACGCCTACGACAACACCATCTGTCAGACCGACTTCGTACTGCACAGCATCATCACGATGCTCGGCAAGAGTGGGGCGCAGGCGGCAATGCTCTACACGTCCGACCACGGCGAGAACATCTTCGACGACTATCGCAAGCGCTTCCTGCATGCTTCGCCCACGCCGGCGTCGCACGGCATCCATGTGCCGCTCCTCGTCTGGACCTCGGCGTCCTACCGTGCGGAGTATCCTGCCGTTGTCGCAGCGCTCAACGCCAACCGCGAGAAGGATGTGCAGTCGAGCGCATCTGTCTTCCCGACGATGCTCTCCATCGCAGGCATCAGTGCGCCGTGCGTTGCCGACGTGATGCCGCTCTCGCTCGCCAATCCTACCTACCGCTGCGGCAAGCGCCGCTACCTCAACGACCACAACCGCTCCGTAACGCTGAAGCAAGCCGGCTTCGCCGACATCGACTTCGAGCAGTTGAAGAAGTGGGGCGTAGGGTTGTAGGATGCCTCAAAGGGGGTGCACTTGTCTCAAGTGCACCAACCGAGCAAGAGGTATACTTTTTACTACGTTGGTGCACTTGAGACAAGTGCACCCCCTTGTGGGTACGGCATTCTTGCTGTACCCACGCAGCCTTCTGTATTATTATTCTCCCACAGAACACGCCGAATTCACAGAACCTTCTGCTGCTATGTTCTCCCACGGATATCACAGATGCACACAGATGGTTATGGTGCGATGAATTGAAAGCGGATTAATCGGATTTTGGGTGCGTGACTTAACAACGGATTAAGCGGATGCTATTTTCAGGGGGTGCACTTGTCTCCGCTCGGCTTTGCCGCTTGCCAGAGCAAGAAGTGCACCGATCGAGCAAGCAGTGCACCAATCAGGCAAATGAATGCCGTCTGCTTTGTTGGTGCAGCTGAGACAGCTGCACCCCCTGGAGGTTAGTGGCTGCGTGGGTACGGCAGGAAAGCCATACCCTCCTATATTAGCATCCGTTTAATCCGATAATTACGCCGCCAACAAATCCGTTTAATCCGATAAATCCGTTGTTTGACATAACGCGGATGCTATTTTCAGGGGATGCACTTGTCTCAAGTGCACCGACCGAGCAAGA
>ULJH01072886.1_pt1 | contig 25120 bp, 40 predicted proteins | sample 1950781 | NCBI WGS metagenome assembly ULJH01 (sample SAMEA4835462, study PRJEB28245) | human gut metagenome | biome: gut microbiome; material: fecal sample | place: Denmark | collected 2008 | reverse complement strand
CTGACTTTGAAGCGATCCCTGCCGCCGATGTTGCGGAGGTGGTGCATGGGAGCTGGATTCCATTGCGGGAAAGTGAAATAACGGGCTGGAACCCAGGGTTTGCAGGGCATGATCCAATTGGTGGATATAAATGCTCTAACTGCAATAAAGAGGCAGTATTTGATTGCAATGATAGTTTCGTTCTATCGGATTACTGCCCAAACTGCGGCGCAAAGATGGACGGAGGTGCGAAAGATGCGGCTGATTGATGCGGATAATTTAAGAGATATTTTCAAATATGAAACATGTTTATTCGAGCCAAACGACGTACTTGATTACATAGATAGCGAATGCACAATCGATGCTGTAGAGGTAGTCCGATGTGAAAATTGCCAATATTATGAATTGCTTGGGAATGCGATTCTTACAGATGCGGTGCGCGGAATTTGCACTTATCGTCCAATGGCTTATGGCGTAAAAGATAACGATTTTTGCAGCTACGGCGAGAGAAAAGGAGATGTGGAAAATGAACGAATGGATCAGCGTAAAAGATAGGTTGCCGGAGCCGCCAGAAACCATTTTCGGGAATAATAATTTTCTTGTAACTATAAAAACTCGCTATCCTCTTTTGGATGATGAAGATAATATTTTAATTTGGGTTGCATGTGCCCGTTACGATTATTTTCAAAAAATATGGTGGATTGATGAAGAAGAAGGGATAAATGCTCTGATGCCGGAGGATGAACTGTTAAACCTTATTTCAGGAAGTGGCGAAAGCTGTATTACCCACTGGATGCCGCTGCCCGAACCACCAAAGGAGGAATAGATCATGCTTGCATACATCATTTCTTTTGCACTGGGAGCATTCTTCGGAATGGCTGTGATGTGCTTTGTATTTTATGGGCGAGGTGATGGCGAATGATTAAAATATGCGAGTGCTGCGGGAAAGAATTTACGCCATCGAAAGCATCGCAAAAATATTGCTCGCGGACTTGCTATCGCCGGGAACGGGCCAGGCAGCGCGATCCAAACGCCGAAGCAGGAAGGATTTGGATAGATTCCCCGATTCCGAAAGGGGCGCACGGGCTGGATCTGCTTTCCGAAGATGAACTGCTGCATTATGGGGAATATCAAAAGAAGCGAACGCTGGAAGCAGCGAAGCGAAAGGGGCGATAAACTGTGGGGCAATTATCGCAGAAAGAAATTGAGCGAACTTGCAAGCTATATCAATCCGGGATGCCAATAAAGGAAATGGCAAAAGTGCTGGAGATATCAACAAAAGCGCTGGATTATCGATTGAGAAAATACGATATCCGAAAAAAGGCTAAAAGCGCGCCGAGGAAATCATCAGGGCGGGAAACGCTTTGCTGGGATTGCAAGTATGCCGCAATGGGCGATCTTACGCCTTGTCCGTGGCACCAGAAGGCGCACATTCCGCGCGATGATTGGAAAGCAAGGCGAAACGATAAATTGTTTTATGGCGGAAAAGTTGAATCATATTTTGTGCTGGATTGCCCGGGATTTGAGAAAGGCTAAAAACAACGCGAACAAATGGGAAGGAGGGGCAAAGTGACAAATCAAGAAAAGAAGCAATACCTTTTACGATATCGCGCAGCAGATGCTGAAATTACAGATTTACTACTGGAAAAGGAACGCATGATGTCTCTCCTTACCAAAGCAACATCTACGATTAGCGATATGCCGGGTGGCGGCGGAGAGGGCGATAAAATCGGCGGTGGGATTGCAAGATTAATGGAACTTGATGAAGAAATCAACAAAAAAATTGATGCGCTTGTGGATTTCCGGAAAGTAGTTGAAAGCAAAATCAATACAGTTGGAAACTCAACTCTTAGAAGGATTTTGTTTCTCCGTTACATAAACGGCCTAACGTGGGAAAATGTTGCAGTTGTTATGAATTATGGCTATCGTCAGGTTTGCCGGCTGCATGGGAAAGCGCTGTCCGAATTAAAGATGTCATAGAATGTCACACAAAAAGTATGATATAGTTAAACTGGAAATAAAAAGAAAACAAGAATATTTCATTCTCTTTTTTCTCTTACTTCTCTCTCATCAGCCGCATCGGCCAATCGGGCCGGTGCGGTTTTGTATTACAAAAAATAAGTTGGTGGTGAAATGCCAAATGAGAAAAACCTGATCCCAAACGAACAGAGAACTCCGAGTGAGCGCCGGGAAAACGCCCGAAAAGCTGGCAAGGCGAGCGGCGCAGCAAGGCGCGAAAAGAAAAAGCTAAAAGAATACGCAGAATTGCTGCTTTCTTTGCCCGTTGCAGATATGCGGAAGTATAATGCTTTGGCGCGGATGGGGATCCCAATTGAAAAAATCGATAATAAAATGCTGATTGTTGCGGGGCTGCTGAAAAAAGCCGGAAACGGCAACGTGCCAGCGGCAAAAGAGTTGCGCATCATTATCGGCGAGGATCAGCCGCCAGATAATGATTCAGAATCCCTGAAAAAGGCGCGGGAATTATTAGGGGGAATCGACAGTGCCATTGACTAAGAAGCAGCAGGAATATCTTTTGAATTGCTCTCATCGGTGGAACGTCAAAACTGGCGCAACTGGCAGCGGGAAATCTTTTGTGGACTATACCGTTGTAATTCCGAAACGGATCCTTGCCACACGCGGTGAGGGCCTTTTAGTTTTGCTAGGGAACACGAAGGGTACGCTAGAACGGAATATTTTATCCCCGATGCGGGAAGTCTGGACGCCTGATCTGGTGGGAGAGATCAGCAGCGATAATACGGTAAAGATATTTGGGAAAAAGGTATATGCGCTGGGAGCGGACAATAAAAAACACGTGTCGCGGATTCAGGGCGCGACCTTTGAATATGTGTACGGAGATGAAGTCACAACCTGGTCGGAAGATGTATTCCAGATGCTGAAAAGCCGTCTGCGCTGCAATCACTCCCGCTTTGACGGCACGTGCAACCCTGACAATCCGCAGCATTGGTTTAAAAAGTTTCTGGATTCTGATGCGGATATTTATCAGCAGAGTTATATCATAGACGACGGAATGCTTCCGGCCAGTACAGTTTCGGAAATGAAAAAAGAATATGCCGGAACCGTTTACTATGACCGGTTTATTCTCGGTCTATGGAAAGCCGCAGAGGGTGTTATATATAGTCAGTTTGCAGATGATCCAAACCGTTATTTGCTGGATGAAGCGCCGGAAATACATATTGCAACTATCGGTGTTGACTTTGGAGGAAACGGGTCTGCGCATGCATTTGTTTGTAACGGAATCTTGCCGGGCTGGAAAGGTGTTGTCACTCTTGATGAATATTACCGAAAAGAAATCATTTCTCCCGCGGTTCTCGAAAATGATTTTGTTAATTTCGTGAAACGCTGCAAGGAAAAATACAGGGTTTATGAAATCTATTGTGACAGTGCCGAACAGGTGTTAATTGAAGGCCTCCGGCGTGCTGCTTCAAAAGCCGGGCTTCGTGTTGATATCAAAAACGCAAAAAAAGGACCGATTAACGAACGAATTCGTTTTTACTGTGCTCTGATCGGTTCCGGAAGATTTGCTGTACTACGCACCTGTCCACACGTGATTGAATCGTTATCTACCGCAGCATGGAGCAGCAAGGCCGGAAAAGACGAACGTTTGGATGACGGAACCTATAACATAGACAGTTTGGACGCGCTTGAATACAGCACAGAGGCGTATATGTCCGACATAATGGCATTGAGGTGATCAAAGTGGAAAATGGAATTGTGCGCAGTTATTTGGAAAGTAGAGGCTTCCGAATCCCCTCTTCTACCTGGTATAACTATATTGATACCTATATGCAGTGGTACGAGGGTGAAGTAAATAACTTCCATAATTACAATGTATATAACGGATCGACATACACAAAGGTACGTCGATACAGCCTTGGTATGGCAAAGATGGTTTGCGAGGAGCATGCAAACCTCCTGATGAATGAGATGGTAAGAATTACAACACCGGATGAAGCGTTTAACGAAATTCTACATTCAGTTTTTCGGGACAACAACTTTCGCAGCTGCGCAAATAACCTGATAGAAATTGCTTATGCGCTTGGAACTGGCGCCTTTGTGGAAAACAAAACGATTGATGGACTTCCGGTAATCTATTACGTTCGAGGGAACATGATTTATCCGCTGTCATGGACGCACGGCAGAATCAAAGAGTGCGCATTTTCTCTCCCTGTTGCGTGTAACGGAAAAGAAGCATATTACATCCAGATACATTCAACCCAAAGCGGACAAAATGTCATTGAAAATGTATATATTGATGCGAAAACCGGAGACACACTCCCCCTTCCTCCTGGGATTGAACCAATAATTACCACCGGATATGTACGCCCTTTATTTCAGATCATTCGGCCTAATATTGTCAATAATAAAGAGCTCGACTGCCCTATGGGAATGTCTGTTTATGGAAACGCTATTGATCAGTTAAAGGGGCTTGATCTTGTTTTTGATAGCTATATGAACGAGTTTGTTCTCGGAAGGAAAAGGGTAATCGTTCCTATGAGCATGGCCAGGATCGAGATGTCAAAGGACGGAACTGCCTGTCCTCTTTTCGATCCAAACGACACTTTATTTTATGTGTATGAGCAAAGCCAGAATGGAAAAAATGATTTAAGGGAACTGAATCCGACCATCCGTGCAACGGAACATGAGAATGGGTTACAGCGTCTTTTAAATATTACCTCAAAAAAATGCGGCCTTGGAAACGATCGGTTCAAATTCGAGAACGACGGCGTAAAAACGGCTACCGAAGTAATCAGTGAAAAAAGCGAGCTCTTCCAAAACTTAAAAAAGAATGAACTTGTTTTAGGAGAAGCTCTAACTGAGCTTACCCGTGCAATTGCTTTTTTAACTGGAAAAGATCAGAACATAGAGGTTTCCATAGATTTCGACGATTCCATTATTCAGGATTCGCAGTCTATCAAAAATGATAATATTGATCTGGTTGGATCGGGGCTACGCTCAAAGTTATCTGCAATTATGAATATCAACCATTGCACGAAAGAGGAAGCTCTGGCGGAATTGAAACAAATACAGTCAGAGAATATGCTGTCTGGAACTCCGGATGATTGGTTCACCAACGAAGGCGGCGGTCAAGAATGACTCCGAGTGTAATTCGTGTTCTTTCTCAACCTGTTGTATCTGTGTACGAAACTCTTACAATTGATTTAATGCGAAATATTGCAAGGACGCTTAATACATATAACGAAATTACAAGCACAAATGAATGGCGCTTAAAAAAGCTTGCACAGCTTGGACAGCTTGACGATGCGAACGTAAAGACGATCGCACACATGACGAAAAACGCGCCGGAACTAATCCGCGTTATGCTGGAACGGGCTGCAGGAGACGCAATTGATGAAATTGAACCTGGTTTAAGAAACGCAGCAAAAAAGGGATACTTGGATTCTGCGGTTGAAATCCCTGTAAGCAAAAATATTATTCAGACATTGACACAGTTTCAAAACCAGGCGAGGGACACTCTGAACCTTGTTAATACCGTTATGCGGTATAAAGCGCGGGATGCATATTCCGGAATCGTAAATAAGGCAGCAGATATCGTAAACCGCGAAGAATATCTTGCGGTGCTTGGAAAGCACACAGCGTCTGTTGCAACAGGTATAGAAGCGCGTCAAAGTGCTTTGCGGAAATGCATTAAGGAGTTTTCTGAAAAAGGAATACCGGGCTTTGTAGACAAAGCAGGGCGCGAGTGGTCTCCAGAAGCATATCTCAACATGGACATTCGCACGACGATAAACAACACCGCCCATGAAGCGCAATTTGCGCGAATGAAAGACTATGGAAATGATATTGTCGAAGTTAGCAGCCATACCGGCGCAAGGAAAAAGTGTTACCCATACCAGGCAAGGCTGTTTTCACTGTCAAACAAGAGCGGATATGTCCGTGACCTTGACGGAAAGCAGATCCATTTTAGCCCATGGAGAAGTACAAGTTACGGTGAACCTGACGGACTTCTCGGCATTAATTGTGGACATCGGATTGACGCTTTTATTCCTGGGTTTTCAAAACAGACCTACCGGCAATATCCCAAAAAGGAAAGCGAACAGATCTATGCAGAAAGCCAAAAGCAACGATATCTCGAGCGCCAGGTTCGTGCATCAAAATATGAATGTGTTATGCTTAGCAAAATGGACGACAAGGAAGGTTTCCAAAAAGCATCTTCAAGATTAAAGACAAGACAGCAAGCTTTAAATCAGTTTACATCAAATACCGGAAGAACCCGCAGGCAGGATCGGGAGCAGGTGTTTGGATTTAACCGGAGTATAGCGCAAAAAACGAATCGTGCAGCAAAAGCAGAGATTGAAAAATATAGCAAGATCCATTATAATACAGATGGAACCATTATTGTAACAGATGATTGGACGAGTAAAAAGCATGCTCATCTTCCCAACACATACAAGCCAAATGCGGTAATTGACACTGTGTCAATGGGCGGAAAGCAACGTGACCGAATGATATACGGAGACAACAGTAAACAAAAAACGCAAATAAGTAATGGCCCACATTCAAATCCAAAGCGCCATCCTTTTGGGAAACACGGAGAACACGCACATGATATCATTTGGAAGGATGGGAAAATTATTGGACGGCACACAAGGGAATTGACAGAACTGGAAAGAAAGGAGCATGCAGACATATTATGAGCGCAAAAGAATTACAAAACTGGATAAACGGGTTAACGCAGGACATTACCTTCGAATACCTTGGCGTGGAAGGATCTATTTGTCCATTTTCAAGGACGGATATTTCTATATCATATGGAGATTCGGAGCGCACATTTCAAAATGTTGAGGACGCGATGAACATACCGTTTATTGCAGGAAAGCCTTTGAAGGAAATTTGTGATAAAATCGAATTTGATTAAACCGCCGCTTTGGACTCAGGCGGTTTTTTCGTTTTTAAAATCAGGAGCAGGCAGCCAAAAAAGGCTGCTTTTTTCATGCCCAAAACATGCTTATGGCTTAAAACTGTGCATGGAATGCCGCCGGGCAATAAACAGGACACAAATAGTCAGACAGACTTAAAACAGGAGGTACCTCTTTATGGAGAACATTGAAAACCTTGACAGCCAGCAGACCGAAACTACAGCTCAGAACGCACTTTCTTCTCAACAGAATAATGCAACCCCGGAGGCAATTGCGGACGCGCTGATGAATGCGTTGGACAGTCGAAATAAGCGTGTTGAAACCGGGATTGTAAAATCCATGGCAGAACAGTACGGCATGACAGATGCTGAAATTGCACAGATTCTCGAAGCAGAGAAGGCTAAGAGGGCCGCGCAACTTCCACCGGAACAGCAGCGGATTATTGATCAGCAGATTCAAAAAGCAAATAATCTTTTGATTTCAGCTGAAACAAAAAGCATTGGTGCATCAATGGGCCTTTTGGATGCAGATGCCGCCTTGCTTCTTATGAACCGAGAAAATGTAAGAATTGACGCAGAAGGAACCGTTTCCGGAGTCAAAGAGTCGCTGGAGACCTTACAGAAGGAAAAGCCGTATCTGTTTAAAAAACCGGGTGCATGGGGAGCTTCTCTTGAAAACGGGATGCCACACCGAGAAACATCCGGAGTAGAGGCGGCTTTTTCAAAGCTAAATCCAGAAATTAAATTAAAGTAAAGGAGTGTGCAGCATGGCACATACATTGCAGGACAGATATTCTAATCTTGTTGACGCAAAACTGCGTTATACCCTTGTAAAAAAGGATGGAGTCATTTTTAATAACCGATATGAAGGAAATCCAAAAGCCGGAGCGGTAAAGGTTCCGGTACGTGATACTGAGGTCACCGTGTCCGCATATGACAAAGCGTCCGGAGCCACAGCAACTTCCGGAGCGACGTCTTACCTTACCGTAACAATCAATAAGGATTACGCGGTAAATGAAATTGTAGACGGATACGACGCGGCAGCGGTCCCGGACGGTATCGTTGCGGATCGCCTGGACAGTGCTGGGTATTCACTTGCACTGCAGGTGGATACCGATGCCACCACGGAGTTGGAGACAAACGCCACCACCTTCGGAACGACTACTGCGCTTACTAAAACCACGGTGTATGAATCTCTTGTAGATGCCCGGACTCAGCTCTCAAAAAGTAAAATTCCGAATGATGGGAAGCGATGGGCACTGGTTCATCCGGATGTATTTGCACTTATTCTGAAAAGCCCAGAATTTATTTCGGCTTCCGATCTTGGAGACGCAGTGAAACAGAGCGGCGCGCTTGGACAGATTGCCGGATTCCTGATCTATGAGGATGCAACACTTTCCGCTACCACAGAATATATCGTCGGCCATCCAGATTGGTGTACCCGCGTAAATGAATGGAGTGTAGATGTTCATTTGCAGGATCTTAATGGCTCCGGCAAGTATATTGGCGCTTCCGCGATTCAAGGCCGCAAGATCTATGCGCACAAGATCACGAAAGCGGCTGCGGTTCTGATCAAGAAAAAGGCCGCTTCCGGTGGCTAAAAATGTGTATAGGAGGTGAGCGCGGTGTACATTTCCGAAAATGAGTATATTCAAATTACGGGCGCGGACACCGCGCCCTCTAATTTCACTACTTTGGAACAATATGCTTCCAGTTTGGTAAACGCGCTTTGCCTTTACCAGATCGGAGACTCTCCGCCGGAGGAAATTGCGGATCGGGTAAAAGCCGCAACCGCATATCAGGTTCAGTATATAGATGCACAAGGCGGTATTTCCTGTGTCAATGACGCACGCTACAGCGGTGCAACCATCGGGAAGTTTTCTTATAGTGGACCATCGTCTAATGACACTTCTATTTTATCGCTTGACACGTCTCCTCTGATTTCCATGTATATCGTGTTCATTAATGCCTGGTATCGGGGGTGCAATCTATGACGTCACCTATTCCGCGTCGGTTGTTGATTCACTCTGCGGTTCTGCGTCAAATGGATTCGGATCGCTGGCAGAATGAAACAGAAAAACAATCTGTTGCTTTGACAAATGTACGGGTAGAACCTTCTTCTAAAATTGTGATCGGGAAGGATAACGTTGAAAGGCAACTTTCTGCTGTTCTTTTTTTCGATTGTCGGAGCAGTCAGCCTAAAAACACAGTGTTTACAGAAGGCCAGAGAATAACGTTTTCAAAAAATGATTACAGGATTGTTTCGATAGAACCGCTGTATGATGACGGTCGTCTGCATCACTATGAAGTGGGGTTGTGCTGATGGGAGTAACAATAAAAAGCGACCGAAACGCGATCCGGAAACGGATTCAGACAGCTTGGGGAGCCGGGTTGCCAATGCTTTCCGGAGAAATCCTAAAAGATTGCAATAAATATTGCAGACAGGATCAGGGTGCTTTAATCTCGTCAAGCTATTCGCACAGTGATCTGGATAACGGTGTTTTAGTATGGGAAACGCCATATGCTAAAAGGGTTTATTACACCGGAATACCGTCAAAAGATGTAAACCCGGATGCATCTTTAATGTGGTGCGAAAAGGCGCATGCGGCAGACGGAGAGAAGTGGAATAAACAAGCTCAAGTTTTGTTTTCGGAAGGGATGAGTCGATGAGCGTATACGATGATGTATTGGAGGCTATTTGTGAACTTGCTGACGCTGCACAGACATACTCTGATATTGTAATTGGGTCTATGCCTCCGGATAACGGAATCTCTATTGCTTGGAGTGCTTCTTCTCTTAATGAATTTATGAACAAAAACGCGATAGTAACTATGACTGCAGTGTTAAATGGAAAGCACTGTGATCAAAAATCCGTATCGGCTGCTTTGGGAGAAGTTCACAGAGTGCTGACAAGGCGGAAAAGATATCCTGAAGCGGAGAACTTTCAAATCACAAATATTTCCACACTCGGAGCTCCGATCTATATCGGACGTGAAGCAAACAGCCAATGGCTCTATGGTTCAAGCCTTAGAGTACGATTTTTTTTACGAGGTGATTAAAACATGGGAAAACTTTTTACGACATACGGGATAGAAGCGTCCATTCTAACGTCTGGATCTTCGGAAGCCGAGGTGTACTCGGAATTAGCTGACGGGATTGATAATATCGCGGAAGCATTGAACGAAGTTGTGCAACAGTTTTTCTTCCTGAAGGACAAGGGTTTTGCTACAAACCACGTTACAGGCATGGCGCCTGCTTATACATTTACCGGGCGCCGCGTTATGGGAGACACTGCTCAAGATTTTATTTTTGGAAAAAAATACAGTCTTGACACAGACCGGCAAAGCAAGCTGAAAATTGCATATACAGAAGGATCGACAGAAAAGACGATTTCATGCAACTGCACGATCTGCAACATTCAGGAATTTTCTGGTGCTTCTACCGACGACAGCGCAATTTCCTTCGAACTTCGATTCGACGGAAAACCGACGATTTCTTAACGTATAGAGGGGCATTTGCCCCTCTTTTCTTTTAGGAGGTAGCTATGTATACACTTGAAAAAAAGAAGGTTTTTACAGATCGGCTCGAATTAAAAGACGAGAATGGGAACAGCCAGATCCTGAATATTACAATTGATATTTCTCCTGTGCTTCTGCAAAAGTTTCGGGCACTACAAATCCGGCTGATTAATTTGGAAAAAGAGCGACAGAAAGATCCTATGTCAACTCAAATTCTGGAAGCTGTTGGAAAGGTCACAGTGGAAATATTTGAAACGCTGTTGGGAAAGGAAAACGTTGAAAAAATTGATCGATTTTATGACGGAGACTACACTGCGATGTGTGCGGACCTGTTCCCGTATATCCAGACTTCCGTTTCACCCTCGCTTCAACAGGTAGCAAAAGCCAGAAAACAGCAAATAAAGCGTCGGTTCAGATGAAACAAAATCTTTATGATCCGCTTGTTTACAGTGTGAAAGTAGGGTGCATGAAGTTTCGGCTGCGAACTGGGTTTTACAGGGTTCTGCAATGCTATCAGGTGTTATCTGATTCCTCTCTGTATGATTATGAAAAACTGGATCTGTGCCTTTTCATTCTGATCAGGAACCGGGCCGCCCTGCGGTTTTTATCACAGAAAAGACGAGTCGAATTATATGAGGCCGTTTTTAAAAATTTTGTAGACACAGGAGCGCAAAAAACTGATGGCCCGCGCACGTTTGATTTTGAACAGGATGCGGCATATATTTATGCTGGATTTTGGCAGTGCTATGGAATTGATTTGTTCGGTAAAGATCGGGAGTTACACTGGTGGAAGTTTGTACAGCTATTTGGAGGGTTGTCGGATGACACCAGAATTATGCAGATCATTTCTATTCGCGCAAGACCGATTCCAATGCCGACAAAATATAACGCGGAAGAACGTCGAAATCTTGCGCGCCTGAAAGCATTGTACCGGATTAAATATACGCAAGAGGAACAGGAAGAACAGTATGCGAAGGGGCTCCGCTCTATGGTTCTGATGCTGGAGGGACTGGCAAAATGATACAGGTAAAATGTCCATACTGCGGTTATGTTATGCCAATTAGAATTGCGCCAGGTGCATACAGCCGCGGTATTTGGGTGCGCTGTAAAGGGCGCAACTGTAAAAAAGATTTTGAAATTTATATACCAAATAAAAAAAGCGTTAAGTAGTGCCATGATGTGCCGATAACGTCACTGCAAAAGAGGTGATCGTTTTGGCAGATGGTGAGATCATTTATGAAATTAGAGGAGATGACAGTAATCTTGATCAAGATTTAAATGCTGCGGAAAAAACAGCAAGCTCTAAGCTTGGAAAATTCGGAGCAGCTGCGGGAAAAGTTGGAAAGGCTGTAGGAACTGCTTTTGTCGCAGTTGGTAGCGCTGCGGTAGCAGTTGGCACAAAGGCTTTAACTGGAGCGGTAAGTCTTGACCAGGCAATGAATCAATTTGCAGCGTCCACCGATACCAGTGAGGAAGCGCTGGAAGATTATGAGGATACACTAAAAAGCATCTATGCTAATAATTACGGGGATTCCTTTGAAGATATTGCGGATGCGATGTCTACCGTTAAACAGCAGATGGGAGATCTTGACCAGGCGTCCCTTCAAAATATTACAGAGTCCGCGTTTACCCTGCGTGATACATTTGGATATGATGTAAACGAATCTGTGCGTGCGGCAAGCGCCATGATGAATCAATTTGGGGTTGAAGGTGACAAGGCAATGGCTTTGATCGCTTCCGGGGCACAAAATGGACTTGACTATTCCGGAGAATTACTTGACAGCATTTCAGAATATTCCGTGCAGTTTGCAAAAGTCGGACTTGACGCTGATGATATGTTCAAAATCATGGAGAAGGGCGCGGAAACCGGAGCTTGGAATCTGGATAAAATCGGAGACGCCGTTAAGGAAATGTCTATCCGTGTTATTGACGGATCAGATACAACTGCGGAAGGTTTTGGACTTATCGGTTTAAATGCTGACGAGATGTCCAGAAAATTTGCCGCTGGAGGAGATTCTGCAAAGGAAGCCTTTGATCAAACAATTTCCGCCATCGCAAGCATGGAGGATCCAATTGCGCAAAGCACGGCAGGCGTGGATCTTTTTGGAACCATGTGGGAAGATCTTGGTCCAGATGTTGTAACACAGCTTGCCAATATAGAAACCGGAGCATACGCCGCATCTGAAGATCTGGAAAAGATGAAAGAGGTCAAATATGATGACCTTGGATCCATGCTGGAAGGGCTTGGGCGCTCGGTAGAGGTTCTTCTAATCCCTCTCGGTGAAGCACTGATTCCTCTTCTGGATGAGGTTATCCAGAATATACTACCTGCCTTGGAGGAAAATCTGCCGGTTCTGATAGATGCGTTTTCACAATTTCTCGAACCGCTGATGCAGCTTGTCGATGCAATCCTTCCGGTGTTTTTAGATCTGTTTACTCAGCTTATGGAACCATTAGCTGCATTGATTGCAGAGATCATGCCTCCGCTGATTGAGCTGTTTCAACACATTTTGGAACCTTTGATGCAAATCATCGAAATGGTTCTTCCGGTATTTATTGACCTGCTTTCCACTTTAATCACACCGCTTATCGATATTTTAGACGCAATTCTTCCACCTTTGCTGGATCTTTTAACTCTGCTTTTAGAGCCTTTGATGCAGCTTGTTGACGCGTTACTTCCTCCACTTTCAGAATTGTTGAGCGCTCTTGCTCCTCTGTTTGACGCGCTTTCTCCTATTATAAAAACACTTGGAGAGTTAATAGGCGGGGTTCTCGGATCTGCAATTGAGGCAGTAATGCCGGTAATTGAGGGGTTGATGGACATCCTCGGAAGTGTAATTGACTTTGTGGTTGGTGTTTTTACCGGCAACTGGGAACAGGCATGGAACGGAATCGTCGGTATTTTTAAAGGCATTTTCAATCTGATCCCCACAATTGTAGAGGCCGTTATCAACGGAGCAATCTGGATTATAAACCTTCTAATCCAGGGTATTAACGCCATTACCGGAGCAATAGGCATTCCTGCAATCTCTCTGATTCCTACCGTTACACTCCCTCGCTTTCATGCCGGCGGAATTGTAGACTTTAAAACCGGAGAAGGAACCGCCTTGTTAAAAGACGGGGAGATGGTTCTAACACAGGCACAGCAAAAGACGCTGTTTGATCTTGCAAACGGAAAAGGCGTTTCATCCAGATACGTTGCTGAAGGTGGAGACGGCGTTGTCGTACAGACCCCAGTGTATTTGGACGGAAAACTGATTTCCGACAACGTTACGCGGCATCAGTATGACGATGTTATGACTCGGAGGTTTAAGTAAATGGAAATATATATCAACGGAAATCTGCGTAACGACATTTCCCCTATGATAGGTGGATCGCTCTCCACCACGGAGGCGCGGGTTACCTCTTCCGCGCTTTCTGTGGAGATCCCTATATCACAGGCGCCATTAAAAGAATTTGATTACATCGAAATCAAAGAAAGGGGGAGCTATATTTTCTCGGGTACGATCCTCTCTGCAAAACAGCGGGCGATAGATAATATTGATTTGGTATTTCGTGTCTATGATCTGACAATTGCATCAAATGCAGATTTTATGAGCACAGTTTTTGCAGACTTAGGCTTTCCGGAGGGTGCAAGTGTAACACAAATTTTGCTTGGGAATCATCCTTCGGATGCATGGTACAGCGCTGATTTTGGAGAATTTTACGGTCTGAATTATCGGATTGAAGCACAGGGAATCTCTATTTTAGAGGTTGACCGATTCGACAACGTGATTCTTGAAGAGCCATCCTATCTATGGGGACAAAAATTATATGATGTGCTTAACACCTTATCGGACGTCTGCGGTGCATATTGGAGGATTACCAATACACGAGAGTTTCTTTTTAAGGCGAAAAGCGCAGACAACTCTGCTCCGGAGATTATCGACAGAAACAGTTCTGCATACGGTGTAGAGGTTGAACGGGACGGATACACTTTGTATTCTGCCGTTCGTGTCGTCGGAGGAGAAGGCAGTTCTGCGCCTGTTCGTTCTGGAATTGCTTCATCAGGATATACGGATCTTTTTCCGGTAGACGGCGTATGGGAACGGACATCAAGCACAGTAATCACAAGCAAATATCCGATTGCATCCATATCCGGAACGATTGCGCAAGTTTGTTCCACTGGGCTTCCGGCTGGCGTTCCATCTCAAGTACGGGTTGGATTTAAGGGATTGCATGACGATGATGCAAACTATCAGGCGCTCACCTCATATGGCGGAAACGAAATTGAAATGAAAGACGGGTATACTTGGCTTGACACAAACACAAAGCAAGGATTTATTTCAATTTCCTCATCTTTTGTCGTAAATGTATATGTACGTCTGGTAGATAACGCCCTCGCAGAGGAAATCAAAAACCAGCGCGGCGGTTCTGGAATTGTGGAATATCTTTATGAGGATAGGAATCTGACCAATTTCAGCGATGCGGCTTTAACAGCGGATGCCTTTTTAAAGAACAATGCCAAACGGGCGCATACAATAAAATTTAAATCCTTAACACCGGGATGGGAAGTAGGACAAAACGTCTTTATAAACTTGCCATACTACGGGATCACGGAAATGTTTTTTATCACAGCAACTACAGCAACAACTGTTCTTGAAAACGACTCCATCCTATGGGAGACCGAAGTGGAAGCGTCAAACATTCATTATCGGGATAAATTTTTGACGTTGTACTACACCCCGAAGAAAATCACTTTTTCTTTCGGAGGTGATTACGAAGCTGCGGACGGTATTTTCATTAAAGACGATATATCGATTCAAACTCAAATATCAGCATACACAACTGGAAGTGGCACGGTATTTACGTGGGCACTATTGGAAGCGGCGTATTCTTCGTGGATTTTATTCCAACAAAATATTTCATCATGGGGAAGCTTTGAAAACTTAGAATTGAGGTGGGAGACGTTGGGAAACTATTTGTTGCCATGGGCAAAGGAAAAAATAATTAATCTCCTGACAGGAAACGGAACTGCAAACGATACCATACTGTTAAACGTAGTTGATCAGGGAATGTTTGTAACACTTCTGGAAAACGGTACAGAAGCAACAGATTTTATTTCTTTGCAGTCCGATCCGATCACAACACAGGACTCCATCACAGCAACATACTATGTACTTCCAAATGCGTTGAAAAAATATATTTCTTCAGGATGGTTTCGTTCTACGGATCCTGTTACGGGAGAAAACAGAGTGATTGAAGAGTTTCCGCTCGGAATTGATAAATCCTCGTCAAATCCAATGGGAGAGTTTGCGCTTACCATTGTAGTACGGCATTCTATTGTTTGAAAGGAAAACATGATATGAGTTATTCAGGGACAACAGAAAATTTAAATCTTCCGCAGTGGATCTTATCAGATCCACCGCAAATGGCAGACTTTAATTCTGCACTGCTGAGAATAGATCAATATTCCAAAGATCTATTTGGTATTTCTCAGCCTTCTGCTGCACGCCAAAATATCGGCATAAACAAAACGCTCTGGTCATCCTCCACAGCTTGGGAAAGTGGGACAATTGCTGTGCCTGGAAGCAGCAATTACAGCCTGTTCGCAATAGATCTGGCCGGATCGTCCAGCCGCGTGCTTTTGATGCGGGAAGGTAATACACTCAGAGGGATCGGAGGCTTTATGAGCTCTGCGAGCCGGTTATATATCAATACTGCGGAATTTACAAGCAACGGCGATACATGGACCTACGGGACATGCGGTGCAATTACGCTGCAGGCGAGCGGAATCTCGGTGACAGAAACCGCTATGGGTGTTTATGGAATCTATGGAATTATTTAAAGGAGGCATCTCAAATGAAAATCAACTGGAAAGTACGGTTTAAAAATCCGGTGTTCTGGGCGAACCTCGCAGTAGCCATTTTCCTGCCGATGCTGGCCGCGCTGGGGCTTCGTTGGGAGGATGTGACTAGCTGGGCGGCGCTTGGGAACGTGCTGCTAGAGGCCGTTAAAAGCCCGGTAATCGTGGTATCGGTGATTGTATCAATCTGGAATCTGATCGGCGATCCAACCACAACGGGCCTGTCCGATTCCGCAAACGCCATGAAATACGATAAGCCGAACGGGGAGAAGTGAGATGAATGACATTCTTGTAGCATTGATTACCGGAGGGTTGGCGCTCATTGGGTCTGCAATCGGGGTGTTTTCCGGGATTAAAACCAGCCAGAAGGTGACAGAGGTCAAAATTGCAGAATTGACCCGTGAGGTGCGGGAACATAACCACTTTGCAAAACGAATTCCTGTTGTTGAGGAACAGATCAAAGTAATCAATCATCGAATTGAAGATTTAGAAGGGAAGTAATTATATGGCAAAGAAAATTTATCTATCTCCCAGTAACCAGAACGGCAACCTGTACAAAGGCCAGAACACGAACGAAATGGAGCAGTGCAATCGGATTGCGGCGGCAGCAGAAAAGCACCTTCGGCGCAATGGGTATGAAGTAAAGCGCGCACCGAAGGGACAGGATATGAGCAAATCTATTGCGGAATCCAACAAGTGGGGCGCGGATATTCATATTCCGATCCACACGAATGCCGGCGGCGGCAAAGGCCCGCTTGTGATGGTATATTCGAAAGAATCTGGCAATATGAAATATGCGCAGCCGGTATATGATGCGCTTCTGAAAAACGCTCCGAAGGGCGGCGGGTACGGCGTCAAACGCGATCGGGATGTATGCGGCTACACGCTGGCAGAAGTGCAGAACACGGCGGGTGTCACCGTTTACTGTGAATGTGAATTTCACGATAGCGCCGATCTTGCCAAATGGATTGTGGCGAATGTAAATAAGATCGGAGAAGCGATTGCAAAGGGCATTTGCAAAGCGGATGGGAAATCTTACATCAAAGAAAAACCTGCGGCTGCGCCGGCGAAAAAAGATACCATTTACCGGGTACAGGTTGGCGCATTCAGCGAAAAGAAAAACGCCGAAGCAATGGAAAAGAAGCTGAAAAAGGACGGCTACTCTACCATTGTGAAGGAAGAAAAGAAATAAGCAAAGAAAAAGCGGAGGCCGCCTGTGATGGGTGGTCTCCGCGATTTTTTAATTATCAGGCAAACGTGGGGAGAATATAAGCAAAAAGCGTGGTATGCTTTTTGCTGTGGTTTTTTAATGGAATTTTGTTGACAACAACAATTTGATGGTTATAATATGAATTATAAGAGAGAATAGTAGTTTGAGGGAGGCGGTTTGCTATGTCTACAAAAAGTATTTCAAAACACATAAGCATTAAGGACAGAAAAAGCGCTTCTGCATTTATTCTTGCATTGGAGAACGCAAAAGGAAAGAAAAGCATCAATGTTGTCCCCTCTAAAAAAAGCATCGATGCAAACGAGGAGCAAATAAAAAAATTATTTGGAGCTCAATGATGGATGAATATATTTCCGTGAATTTAGGCAAAGCGCTAAAAACTGAAGGAGTTGGAGAGAATCGAATACAATCGGTTCTCTCCAATTTTTCGTGTCCGCACAATCCTGATGTTGAAAATTTTTTGAAAAATAAGGCAATTGAATTTTCAAAACACAGATGGGCGCAAACACATCTTGTTTTTACTCTTTACAAAGGCAAAAATGTTTTGATCGGATATTATGCGTTGGCGATTAACAATATAGTTATAGACCAAAACGCTTTAAGCAAAAATATGAGAAAAAGATTGAAAGAATTTACAAGTTTTGGCTCAAACACAAAGGATTATCTGATACCTATGCCGCTAATTGCGCAGTTAGGAAAAAATTTTACAAATGGGTACAATGAGCTTATTACAGGAGATGAACTATTAAAAAAAGCTCTTGATCAAGTCAGAAAAATACAAACAATTTCGAGTGGACAATTTACATATCTTGAATGCGAAAACATTCAGGCGCTTTTAGATTTTTATTCTAGAAATGGTTTTATGAAATCGGGGGAAAGAATGTTAGATCGAGACGAAACTGACGTGTTAAAGGGAAGTCGTTTGATTCAAATGGTAAAATTTATGAAAGCGTAGATTTATCACTTGCTTTTCTTTTTTAAAACGGAGGCGTCCGGTGGGCGTCTCCGCGATTTTTTAATTTTTGTACTTTTCTTTCATTGCCGCTTTGATTAAATTTTCTATATAGTTGGAAGTGGTGCGGCTTTCCGCTTCAGCAGCGAGTGCAAGTAAGCGTGATTTTTACGCGTGCCAGTGGTGCGCATCATTGAGAGGCGTATTGGGATCTAATAAAATTATTATATTTGAATTTGCGCTAATTGCAAAATATTGAATATTATTGTAGCTTTAAATATCTAAAAGCGATATGAAATAGGATATGAAATAGGAGAAAATTTTTAAATATTTTTAAGGATTTACAAGATTTTGCTTTTAAATGAAGGCAAAAGAAAAACCGCCATTTTCCTAGGAAAACAGCGGTTTTGGCGGAGAAGAAGGGATTTGAACCCTTGCGCCAGTTGCCCGACCTACTCCCTTAGCAGGGGTTCATAAAATGCAGTATTTTCTAGGAAAAATCAATTCTCGATATGAAATAAGTATGAAATAGGTTAAATTTTATTAATCTCTGACAGCGCGTGAGATGTATCAATATGCGTATATCCGGTGGTCGTTTGATAGTTTGAATGGCGCATGATTTGCTTAATAATCGCCGGTGCAACGTTGGCATTTGCAAGTGCTGTTGCGGTTGTGTGGCGGCAGCAATGCGGTGATAGCTTGCGTATTTTGCATTGTTCCAATATTTCATAATATTGTTTGTAGAATATTTTCTCTCCCATTGGCAATATTTTCCCTTTATCCGGGCACAGCTTTTCTAATACAGGCTTTATGATATCCGAAATCAAAATAGGCGTTTCCATTCCAGTTTTGCTTTTGATGCCCGCACCTGTAATTGTGTGTGAATCAAAATCAATCATTTCACGTTCTAATTTTTGTAATTCCCCTAATCGCATCCCAGTATATATCATGATTAGAATATACCCTGTGAAGGATTTTCCGCTTTTGTAGCAATCCCATAAAGCGCTTATTTCTTCATCGGAAAAGGCGTCCTTTTTGCTCTTTTCCAGAGGGGGGAGAATGATATAGGATGCCATATTGGATGGGGCTATGCCATCTATTACAGCGCGATCATACAATTGACTTAATAATGATTTTATATCGCGTTTGGGATAATATCCGCCGGGGCAACTGTTTACTACAGCTTGTAAATCATCCAAAAGAAGATTCCGTATATCCGCATATGCAACATCTTTAATTCTGCGGTGCGCAATCCGGTAACAATCTTGTTTCGATCTTGATAAATTGCACATATAAGAAGCTTCCCAACTGGCATACAGCATTTCAAGAGTAACTTTTCGATCTAATCCCTTTTCATTCTTTAGCGTTGGCAAATATTCCAAAGCTTCTTTTTTAGTTTTAAATCCAGATTTAGTTTTTGTAATTCGCTTCTGATTCGAATCATATCCTAAGGTAATTTCTGCACGCCATTTGCCATTTGGAAGCTTGTACACGCAGCCCGTACCGTTGCCGCGCGCCTTTGTGCGTTTCTGCGGCTTTTCCTGCTTTGTGCCGCATATATAGCAATAGGCAGCGCCGTCCGGCAATTCAGTTTTGCATTTGCGGCACTGCATGGGGGAGGCCTCCTTCTAAAAAAGCAAGGGCAAGCTTTTACACCGCCCTTGCTGTTGCGATCGCGCTTAAGAGCGGCGAAACGACACCATTTCTACTCACGCCTCGTAAGAGGCGAATAATCGACTACGCTCTGTTTATTCAGATTCCACCATGTCTAAAAATAAGTTTTCAGATATTATTTTTCATATCAGCCCTCCTTTATTTAACCGCTTATGCGGTTTATTCCTCAACGATCCAATCAGGATCCAATGTTCCGATTACACGGCCTTGACAGCGGCACTCTGAAAATTCTTCCATATAAACGTCCCGATACATCTCATTCAAAGAAATCAGTCTTCCATGCCCTTTCTGCTTTACGTACGATCTTCCATCCAAATACCAGATTCCAACCTCTCCATATTCTATATCATCGGTTTCCTGCACAAGGATTAAATCGTTATCATAAAAACGCGGTTCCATGCTGCTTCCGCGAACAGATACAATAAAATCCGCTTTTCTGGTGTAGGTGTTGGAAACGGCCTTGACTACTTTGTGTCCGCTCATATAACCCAAGATTGTTCCATCACCAGCGGATACAGGTTCATCGTATTGCCACAATTCTTCCGTTTCTACCGTGGTTAAGGAGTCGCGCTTCATTCGGGCAGTTTCTTCTGTAATTAACATATCAACTACAGTTTTACCGTGATCGTCAAGATCGCGGTATTTTTTTATGCTGACAAACTCATGTTCGGAGACGTCAATTGAAATTTCAGAATGTGTTATAACTACGTTAAACCCATTCTTAGAAGATTGTTGTTGACAATCTTCTAAGAATGTGTTATAACTACGTTAAGCCCATTCTTAGAAGATTGTTGTTGACAATCTTCTAATGATCCACTATCAGACAAAACCTCGTCCGGACGCTCCGTCCGCCCCAAGAGATAATCTACGGAGCAATTGAGATAATCAGCGATGCGAGCAAGACTAAAAGATGACATTCCTTTTTTGTCATTGATTTGTCTTATAGCATTTACTCCAAGCTGACAATCGGTAAGCAATTTGTCTTCGCTTACACCAACGCTCTTGCAAAGTTGCTTTATGCGATTTTTCGTTGTTTGTGCATCATACATAAGCATAAACACCTACATTCGTGAAATATAACAACGAAAAATAGTTGGATAAGCATTGACACCAACGAAATATCGTTGTATAATATAACCATGTTAAGGGTACACCTTAACAATACCACAAAAAGGAGGACAAAGCAATGAGCGGGAAAAAGAAAAGTCGCAAGAACCACACACTCGAAAAGCTGATTCTTGCGACCGCAATCCTAAACCTGATCAAAGCGTTGATCGATCTGATCGACAGCCTGACCGGGTAAAGGCGGGGGGATAAACTTCCCCTTGCCTTAAAGGATAACTTTTTCCGTTGTTGTTGTCAATATATAAACGAAAAGAAGGGAGATACCAATGCTTTCAACGTTAAATATGATTACAGACCTGGCACTGGTTGTTGCAAATGTTCTTTTGATCGTTGTAGTCGTGAGGGGGTGGAAGAATGAGCGTCGGTGAAAACATCCGCAGAATTCGGATAGCAAAAGACATCCAGCAAATTGATCTTGCAGAAAAAGCATATGTCACACAGGCGATGATCTGTCAGATTGAGCGCGGAACAAAGAATCCGTCTTTGCAGGTTGCGAACGAGATCGCAAAGGCTTTGGGTTGTTCGCTGGAGGAGCTGCTGAAAGAGGATAACGGGAAAGGAACAAAAGTATGACTTTCGAAGAAATTAAAGCCAGCAGCAAAACATGGCTATCGCCTACGGATATATCAGCCGTGCTGGAAACAAGCGCGTACAGCGTTACGCTGCAGGCGCGGGAAGATCAAAACAAACTGGGATTTCCGGTGTGCGTCGTTGGAACGCAAACAAAAATTCCGCGATATGCATTCATAGCATATTGCGAAAGCATTCTAGGATTAAGAAAGGAGCAGTAGAAATGTTCGCAAAAAAAGATGCCCCTGCGGCGGTGACGCGCCGAACAGGAGCAAAAAGAAAATATCATCATCCATATAATAATACGAATTTCAGAAAAATGCAAGCCCGAAAACAGCACCGGCGCGAAATCATTGCGGAATGGCTGGCGCTGCCGATTACGCTCGTGCTGCTGGGCGGGATTTTCTGGGGGTTCTGGCTGCTGCGGGGGGTGATGCTGTAATGTGTGCAGAGTGCGGATATACGCCGTGTCACTGCCGGTGCCCGAACTATGTGGCGAAACCTGCACTGTACTGCGACGAATGCAGGGACGGAATTCTGCCCGGCGAGGAATATTTTGAATTCGGCGGGATCAATTTGTGCCTGGAATGCATGAAGGCATACATCCGAAGCGCAGAAGCAAAGGAGGATTTTTGATGCCGAATTTTGAAGATGGCGTAAAACGGTTCATTACAGCGAGGGCAACGGTAGTTGTGAAGTTTCCAGTGGATTATAAGAATAACGAATACATCTGCTGCGATCAATGCGGATTCTTCAGAAGAAGCTACAAAACGTGCGGGCTGAACGGCTGCATTTGTGAATTTCCAAATCGATATGTAGGAAGCCACTGCCCGCTGGAGCTAGAAACAGATCAAAACGGAGAGATTTAAGAGAGAAGGGGTGCACATGGGAATTCCGGTACTGATTCTGGGAAAATCGGGCAGCGGGAAAAGCGCAAGCCTGCGGAACTTTCCAGAAGCTGGCGTGATTAATGTGCTGGGAAAGCCGTTCCCGTTCCGCGGGAAGGTAAACAGCATCGTATCGCGGGAATACGGCTACATAAAGCGCGTTATACAAGCCAGCAAAGCAAATTCCATTGTAATTGATGATGCAGGATATCTGATTACAGATCAATTCATGATGGGGCACGCAAACGCAGGAGGCGGAAATTCTGTTTTTTCTTTGTACAACGATATCGGAGATCAGTTCTATCAGCTGGTACAGTTCGTTGTACAGCAACTGCCGCCGGATCGAATCGTATATTTCATTATGCATGAAGATAAAAACGATGCCGGAGACATTAAGCCGAAAACCATTGGGAAGCTGCTGGATGAAAAGGTTTGTGTGGAGGGAATGTTTACGATCGTTCTCCGCTGCACGATCAGCGGAGAGCGGCATGTATTTCTAACGCAATCCAACGGCTATGATATCCAGAAAACGCCCATGGGAATGTTCGAAAGCATGGAAATTGATAACGATTTAAAAATGGTGGATGATACCATCCGCGAATATTGGAATTTAGGAGGATCAGAAGCATGAAAGCATTTGGAAATTGGGAAAACGTACAGGCAGCAAAAGAGCGGGAACAGCTTCCGAAAGGCGGCTATGTAGTACGAATCATGGATGCCTCAATCCGGGAATTTCAGGGGCAGAGAGGCAGCTTTGAGCGATTCGAAGTCAGCGTAGATATTGCCGAGGGCGAATACAAGGACTTCTATGCGCAGGATTACCGCGCGCAAAGCGGCGAAGATAAACGCTGGCGCGGGGTGCTGCGGATGTATCTTCCAAAAGAAGATGGAAGCAAAGAGGACGAGCGCACAAAATCCTACTTTAAAACGATGGTAGAAGCAATCGAGGCCAGCAACACAGGCTATCACTGGGACTGGAACGAAAAAGGCCTGAAGGGCAAAGTGGTGGGTTGCCTGGTGCGCGCAGAAGAGTGGGAAATGAACGGCCGGAACGGATGGTGCACGAAGCCTTTCCGATTTGTACCAATTGCGGATATTCGCGAGAACCGCTTCAAAGTTCCGAAGGACAAGCCTTTAAGGCAGGACGCCACTCCCAAGGCAGCAATAAATTCAGCGGCCATGGCAGAAGAGATTCTTCCAATCGACGATCTTCCTTTCTAACCAGAGGACGCAAGTATGACGCATTTTGAGATCAAAAACGCACTGGACAATATGGTGATTCTGGTAGATACAAGGGAGCGGGAGACCGCTTCCCTCCGCCAGAGGATGCGGGAAATGCGTTGCCGGTACGAGCGGCAGAAACTGGATTTCGGAGATTACAGCGCCAAATGCCCATTGCCAAACGGCGAGTGGCTTTCACTGGAAAATGCGGTATCGGTGGAACGAAAAATGGATTTCGGGGAATTATGCAACTGCTATTGCAATGGCCGGGATCGATTCCGCAGGGAATTCGAACGAGCCAGAGATGCAAATGCAAAGGTTTATCTGCTTGTAGAAGGCGCAAGCTGGGAAAAGGCATACTTAGGGCGGTATCGCAGCTTCATGCAGCCACAGGCGCTTGTAGGCTCCATTACAGCGTGGCTGGCGCGATACAACTGCTCTCTGCTATTCTGTGAGCCGCAGACCTCCGGAAAGCTGATCCGGGAAGTGTTGTACCGGGAATTAAAGGAGCGATTGGAGGGGGAAGCGGATGGGGCCACTTAATGGATTTGTAAAGATTCATCGGAAGCTGATTCAATGGGGCTGGTACACGGATAATGTAGTAAAAGGCGTATTCATACACATCCTTCTAACCGCGAGTTTCAAGGAAATGGCCTGGCAAGGGCGCAAAATATTACCAGGGCAGCTAATAGCCAGTGCATCGAGAATTGGAGCCGACTTAGGATTTTCAAGGCAGCAGGTTCGAACGGCTTTAAATAAGCTGGAATCAACCGGTGAAATAATCATCGAGACAACTAATAAATACACCATAATAACTGTGACAAATTGGGATGAATATCAGCGTCTTGATGAAGAAGCGAAAACCCGCAAATCAACCAGCAAAAAAGCAACTAAAAATCCAGCAAACAAGCCATTTTTTGAAGGCAATTCCGGACAAGCCAACCAACACTCTAACCATCAAGCAACCAGCAGATTTGATGAACAAATTGTAAACAAAAAGGTTTTTGTGCAAAATGCCAACCAGCAGAATAACCATCAAAACTATGTCGAAAACGCAGTAACCGCGCCAAATTTTGAACCCAATTCCAAAATAGCAACCAGCAGCGTAACCATCGAGCAACCAACAAGCAACCAACAAATAACCAACAAGCAACCACATCGTAAGAAGAGTAAGTATCTTAAAGATACTTACTCTGATAGAGAAAATAAAGAAAAAAAAG
>ULJH01000622.1_pt1 | contig 25154 bp, 29 predicted proteins | sample 1950781 | NCBI WGS metagenome assembly ULJH01 (sample SAMEA4835462, study PRJEB28245) | human gut metagenome | biome: gut microbiome; material: fecal sample | place: Denmark | collected 2008 | reverse complement strand
TGAATTTCCCAGATTAGTACCTGCGTGGCAAGATACCAGTCATCCCGGTTATATCCTGCGCCGCTTTTTGCGCGGTGTTTGCCGTAGTAGCTTGAATCCTCAAAGCACATGGCGCGAAGGTCGCTGTAGCTGTCTCCGGTCTGGCAGCCAAAGAGGAGTGCGCTTTCGATGTTCTCTCGCATGGTCTCACTCATGCCTTGAAAGATTTCGTTTCCATCCCGCTTGCTTGCGGTGTATTGTTTTCCGCTCTCGGCGATCACACCATGCTCAATGCAGTAACCGCGCGTCTGCTCGCTGCTCTGCTTGATGATGTAGGAACGCTTGGCCGACGCCAGTTCCTGCGCAGTTCCGGTGTGCTTCTTACCTGTATTGTCATACCAATAGATTTGATGCCAGCCAAGACACGATGACGGAAACCGGTAGGTGTCGCCATCGGTGGTCGCAAGCACGCTGCCCTCATCCCAGACGGCCGGGCGGCTTCCATTTGGCGCTGCAAGCGCGCTCTGCGAAAAAACGCTGAGGATCATGGCGATCACAAGCAGCAGGCTGATTTCTTTTCTTCGTTTCATGTGAATTCATCTCCTTTGTTGCACGAAAAAACACCCGGATGGTTCTTTCCGAGTGCCTTGTATCCTTTGATTTACTTGTTTTTCTTTCTGATTTTTTCTTCTATCCTTCCAGGAAAGATACCCCGCAGTAGAGCGGATCTTCCTCATGCAGCCATACTTTGATGCAGTGATCTTTCAGTCCGAAGTGGGTGTACTGATGGTCGAAGATATAGTCGACCGCATCTTCAAGGCTTGCATACTTGGATAAGTACATCGGCCAGCAGGTGCTCCACGAGGAGTTCTCCGGTGTCTTGACTTCGCCGTCGATATAGATATCGTTGAGTTCTGCGCCGTATTCATTTACCAGCCGTTCTTCGATTGCCTGTTTCAGCTGTGCGTTCGTCCATGTTTCGTGGTAGCGATATGGCGCAGAGTACAGACTGTAGATGCGCTTTCCGCGGATCACTTTGTAGGCGCGCACTTTGAACTCGTACGCATAGTCTGTACTGCACCCGATGTGCGCATAACCATCTTTGCTGCGGTAGACGGTGAAGATATCGGTGTTTTTCGTGTACCACTTTTTTGTTCCAATCTCCCGCACTGCAATCTGATAGCCGCTTGCGCCACTGACGGGTTTCCACCGTAGTTCGAGTTCTGCGAACCGCTCTTTTTTCTCAAAAAGACTTGTGATGACCGGTTTCCTTGGTCTTGCGTGCGCCTTCTTGACCTGCGATGCCTTTGAGTAAATTCTGCCGTCTGTGCTTTCCTGATAGGCTTTCAGCTTGTAGCAGTAGGTTCTCCCGCAGGTTCGTCCGGTGTCGATGTAGGAGCTGCTCTCGCCGCTCTCCGCTGTATAGATTTTCTGATAGTTCTTTGCGCCCTCTGCCTTGCGATACAAGATGTATCCGTCTGCATCGGGAATCATTTCCCACGAAAGTTTGATCTTTGTCACATCATAGCTTGCTGCCTTCAGCACAGGTTTTTGTGTTTTGATGTCTGCCTTATCTTGCGCTTCCTGCTGCACCGGCTGCGCTGCGCTTTCGCTTGGACTTTCCGCATAAGCTGTCTGCGTGATCAGAAGCAGTGCAAGAAGTCCTGTTAGAATCTTTTTCATCTCTCGCCTCCCTTTCCCTCATGGTTTTTTCGGTTTTTCTTACCGACATTATGGAGGCAAAGGGACGGTTTGTCAACGAAATCCTGCAGAAACGCCTCTAAGATATTTTCTTTTTTCTGCTATCCTTTCTCTTTTTCTTTCCGGCCCTGTCAGCTTTGACAGGGGCCCCCTGTCAAGGCATACTTAGAGTATCCCCTTGTCGGGACAGCTAAAGAAAATATCGGTTACTGGTTCTGCCGCCGTTTTCCCGATATGCCGCACAAACAGTGATGAGCTTCTTTTCCTGAAGCTCCCGGATGCCGCGCCGCACCGTGCTTTCGCTGAGGCCAAGATCTGCGGCAATGGTCTTGACACCGGGCCATGCTTTACCGTTTCTTCCGCTTCGCTGTTTTAAATATAGATAGATCGTCTTTGCTTTCTGCGTAAGCGTATCTGCGTCCCGAATCCGGTATCCGCTGTTGATTTCCTGCAAATCTCTCACCTCCCTTCAAGGCATGCCGCCTCTTAACTTGTCCGAAGCGATACGCTCTTTTTCTCATTCGGCTTTGTCTCATTCTCGATTTCTGCGCTGCCCGCCTTGCTCTTTTCCAGCAGGATCTTTGTGCGCAGGGCATCTTTTTGAATATAACGAGTCTTTCGCCTGCTCTTTTCTTCGAGGATATAGACCGGCTCATCAAAGGTCACGCCCCACTCAAAATGCAGCCGAAGCTTTGCGATAAACGGATGGGTACCGGTTTTCATGACCACAAAGCTTCCTTTTTTCATGCTCTTTAATTCGTCTGCGCTCATGAGTTCTCGCTGTATCATAGATAAACTCTGCGACGGATGATCTTTGCTGCGGGATACCGAGCCGGTGAGCACCGTCCGGTATCCAAGGGCTTTTGCGATGCTGTCGGCTGTCTGCGAAGTCGGGGAAAACCCTCCTGCAATCGTGATCTGACAGTTATCCTGAATGATGGCGCTGCCTTCCTTACCGTAATTTTTTTCAAGCTGCTGGTAGCTTTGAATGATCGGAACGAGCATGATATTGCGCGACCGGGCTGCGGCAAACGCCATCTCCAGCGAGGAAATCCGCGGCAGCGTCCCAAGTTCATCCATATAAAAGGCGGCTTTGCGGGAAAGCCTTCCGCCCATCTCATCTGCCACGGAAAGGAGCTCGCGGTATGTCTGCTGAATGAACAGCGAAACCAAAAAATAAGCACTCGGATTTTCCTCCGGCATCACAAGAAACACCGCGCATTTTTCCTCGCAAAAGGCCTCGATATCGATCTCTGTATCAAAGCAGAGGATCTGCTCCATCTCTGAATCAAGAAACGCATTGAGCCTTGACATGGCGGTCGAAATGACCGACTGCATTGCCTGCTCGGCGCTGTTTAAGGCTGCGCCTGCAAACCACCGAATCTTATCATCCTCGCTAAGAAGACTTAACAGGTTTTGAAACTCACTCTTTCCGTCTTTTCCTTTTCCGATCATCTCCTGCAGGAGTTTAAACACCGACACAATGTGCCGCTCGCCCTCTCCGCCATAGCGGCTGACAAGAAGAATTGCTGAGGTCAGAAGTCCTTCTGCAGCATCGTAAAAAAAAGCATTCTGTCCATAGTTTGCCGCGTCGCCCTCGCTGAAAATCAGGGTCTTTGCAATGATTTTTGCATACTTTTCGGCTTTTGCAAGGTAGGCGAGCGTTTCCGGATGCTCCTTTGCAAGGTCGGTATATTTATTTACAAGGTGCAAAAGATTGTTTCCGTTTGATCGCGTCGGGTTACGAAAGTCAATGACCGCCACCTTGTAGCCATAGCAGTTTTTCGCAATTCCCGCAAAGTTTCGATAGACATCCCCCTTCGTATCGGTTACTACGAAGCTCATCCCGCATGCACAGGCATATTCGAGGTTCGGATACAGCCAGTAGGCGGTCTTGCCGCACCCGGCCGCACCGACCATCATCGTATGCACATCGGACGGGTCAACCAGCGCGAAAATCTTCTTTCCCCGCTTTTCGCAGGAGAGGAGAATCCCCTCCGGCAGGCGGATTTCTTTGCCGCGTTTTGCGGTGCTGCGCCACGCTTTCGGGGTGTAGGGCACGCGAGTATAAACGGTATGCAGCTCTTTTTTCGTGAGAAACCTTGCGCTGCCATGCTGCCCGTCACCGACGGTCCGTCCTTTGATCCCGTTGAGGTTAGTCCGTTCGGAAAGGCTTTCAATGACGATCAGAAGTCCGAGGAACGCGCCGCCGCATAAAATCAGTAACTCATAGCCGGACATAACGCACTCTCCTGTTCCTGCTCCTGCCGGTGCAAGAGCTCTTCATTCCAGTCCTTTTTTCTTGGGTAGTCTACTTCTACCTCATAGCCTTTTTCCAGAAGCTTTTCGCAGATCCGCTCGCCTGCTCGGTAGCCTGCAAGATCGTTATCAAGACACAGCACGCATTTTTTAAGGTTCGAATGCAGCTTCAGCTGGTGAAACAGCACCTGATCGGAGACCGAACAGGCGGCGGCGTAAGAATGCACCCGCCAGTTTTCTTTCTGCAGGCTGATGTAGGAAAGCATATCAAGCGGTGCCTCAAAGAAATAGATCGTATCGGAGGTGCCGCTGTAGTGAAAGCTGTACTGCGGCAGGCTCCCTGCCTGATTTCCCTTAAAGGTGCTGTTTCGAAGCGTTCCCCTTTTATTGGCGTGCCGCATCACGCCGTTTTCGTCTCTTCCGCAAAAGACAGCGTTGTGATAGCCTGCTTCCTCATAGATGAGTCCCATCCGCGCAAAGCTGAGGACGATGTCCGGATCAATGCCGCGTGTTTTGATGAGATAGGAAAAAACGCGCTTCATGTCGTGATGCTTCTTTGGCGGTGTGAATGGGTTTTGCGCTTGTTTCTTTTGCGCCGGGCTTCTTGGACGATTGCTGTTTGATAAAACTATGCCCTCCCGGCTTCCGCCAAGCAGCAGTTTGACCGCATCCGGGTAGCTGAAGTTTAAGAACTTTCTTGCAAAATCAATGCTGTTTCCACCCTCGCGTTGGTACTGGTTATACCATAAATTCCCCCGAATACTGATCTTTTCGCCATCCTTCATCCAAACAAGTTCCCGACCCATGCGCCGGACTTCTTCGCCCTGCTCGCGCAGAAGCTCGGCGATGTCTGCGCTGCCTGCGCGAAGTTTTTCTTCTTCCGTAAACGGAATATACTCGCTCATAGACTCTCCTTTCTTATGATTCCTACGGTTCATCTGTAAACTGCTGGCCATGCGATGTACGAAGCCCTCTTGCCCGTTTTCGTTCTGTGATTTCTGCCCGCAGCTTCTGCTCGGTGAGCTTTTGCATGCGAAATGCCCCCGGTGGAAAAATCTCCGTAAAATACCCGGCAAGACGCATGATGTGGATTCCGGCAGGCACCGCCGGGCGATGCGGACGATAGCTTTCCAAAATCATCTTGGCGCAAGCGTTTCCCTGCGCGGCCGCTTTGCTTAAGAGTATTTTCCCCGCATCTTCGTCGCGCGTAATGTCCTGCCCGAACAGATACATTTTGCCAAGCTGGTACTGCGCATACTGGTTTTCCTTCTTGCAGGCACGCCTGAGATACCGCAGAGCTTTTGTCATGTCCTTTGGCAGCTCTTTTCCGAGCGCATAGGTTTTCCCAAGCAGATATTCTGCCTGCGCATGGTCTTTTTTCGCAGCTTTTTTAAGCAGCATTTCTGCCTTTTTGCTGTCCTTTGGAACATGCTCCCCGCGTAAGTAAAACTTTCCAAGCAGGTACTCGGCATGCACATTGTCTTTTTCTGCGGACTCTGTGAGAAGCTCGATGGCCTGTGCTTTGCTTGCTTCTTTTGCAAGACCCGCAAGGTGCATTTTGGCGAGGCTGTACATGGCAAAAGAGTTTCCCTGACCTGCTGCGCTTTTAAAGAGGCTTTCGGCAAGAGCGATGTCCTGTGCGGCATCTGTACCGGCAAGATAGACCCTGCCGAGCTGGTACTGCGCGTACTGGTTACCCTGATTTGCACATTCCCATAAGAGGCGAATTCCTTCCCCGGCATCCTTTGCGAAATTTTTTCCGGTAAGAAGCTCCATCCCAAGACGGTATTTTGCGACTGCAAGACCGCCTGCTGCGGAAAGCCTTAGAAGCTCTTCTCCTTTTTCCGGATCGTAATACTCGTTTTCCGGATCATCATAGAGGCAGGCTTTTGCTTCCAAGTACCAATCAAACAGCTGCGAAAGGTTTCCTGCCGCTGCCTGCTTTGGGCGTTTTGGCACCCCATCTTCCTCCGTTTCCGGAAAGAATCCTTCATCCGTTTCGGGCAGCTCTTCAAAGGTCAGCTCCTGCATAGCAAACGAAAGTGCTTCGGTGATGATCTTGTTTTTGAGGTTTCGAAACGCCTTGTTTTCGGATAGGCTCTGCGCTCTGCGCGGCGCATCCTGATAGATGGTTTCGATGCTGCGCTGCCCCTCCTGCCACGCTGCATAGCAGGCTGCAAGGGCATCTTCTTTTGATAGCTCGGTCAGTATCTCATCGGTCAGCTTTCTCAGCGGGCCCGGAAGATACCCATAGACCTTGCGACCTTTGACGCTCTTAAGCCTTTCCGATAGCTCGATGAATTTTGCGATCAGCACCGGATTTTTCGCAGGCGCGCTTGAAATTTCGGAAATCATTTTTTCGGTCTCTTTTCCGATTGCTTCGCGCCGTTCGGTCTGCATGGCGTAAAGCGGCAGCAGATCCTCTCTGAAAATTTCCCTTGCAAAGGCGGACTTCATTTTTTGAATCCCTGCTTCACTGAGGTATGGTTCTTTTCCTTTTGAGTAGGCAACCATGTGAATGTGCGGATGGTGGGCTTCGTTGTGAAAGGCGGCATACCAGATGAGATCACCCGCCGGAATCTTCATGGCATCTGCCATGAGGTGCGTGTTTGCTTTCAGAAGAGTCCGCCATGCTTCGCCTGTTTCATAGCCAAGCCGCTCAGCGTCTTTTCGCGTAATGGACAGGATATTGGTCCAGACGATCCCTTCATGCGCCGCTACTTCCCTTGCGACTTTGGAGAGGAAAATCTTTTCCTCTCCTGCACTGAAAAGTCCATGCGCTCCTCGCTTCTCTGCGCCCGGCCGCATCGCAATATATCCGACATAGTTTTCCCGTTTGTCGATGACTACCCCTTCTCTGGTTGCGATATATCGAATGAGATTTCCGGCATGGCTTTTGGCGCGCGGCGATAAATACCTGCATTTTAAGATGATATCAGCCATCCGTATCACCCCTTTGGAAATCCGCCGCTTCTTCCAAGGTGATGCTTCCCTTCAGGCTTTTTACTTCCTGCACGCACATACCGCGAAGCCGGCTGAGGCTTTCTTCCTCGATCTCGTTTGTCGCTGCGACCGTGTGAAGCAGCATCGAAAGCTCGACGGCCATTTTGAATAACAGCCTTGCGGTGCGGTCTTCGTAGCGTCCGAGGCTTCCCTGCATGGCAGAAATCACGACCGCGGGAAGATACCCCTCCGTCTGCTCTGCGGTCAGATAGCCGCTGTAAAAGAGGACAGCTTTTTCAATAAATTCCGAGCGGCTCCTGCAGTTATCCTTTTTATATAGCGTCTCGATTTTTTCCATTGTCTCCGCGCGAATCCAAAGCGCAAACTTTCTTTTTTGGGTTTCCATCTTCTTTGACTCCTTTGCGTATTCTTGTAACTTGCGGAATCAGCGTCTTCTTTTCTACGCATTGACTCCTTTTCGCATTTCCCCTCTGCGTTTTAACCCCTATGTTCACCGAAAGGAAAACCTCGAAAACGCTTTGGGAGACCCGCATTGCGGGACTCCGGGAAGTGAGGCGAGGGGCGATTTTGCCCCCGCCTCTTTTTCCTGCAAGCAAAAAGAGCAAAGCTGCTCTCCTTCACTTTTGCATATTTTCGGCTGCTGGCTTCTTCCCCAAACGCGCGGACACGCCGTTTTTTCGGTGGCGGCATCTACACCGCATCCATTTTCCTCTAAAAAACGGACACAGGGCCAATCTGGGGCTTTCGCTTGGGAAACGCCCCGTGCTTACAGCATCTCCATGCCGGGGCTCATCTCCTGCATGGGCGTAAGGCCGTACACACGCTCCATGCTGGTCTTTAGCGCCTCTCTAAGATACGCCGTATCCAGTCCGCAGTCCCGGTAGCCTTGTTCAACAATGTCGTAATACATAGCGGACGGAAGTCCTGCAGGCATCGCAAGATCCATGATGTATACCATCGCATGAACTTCCTCGCCGTCAAGCATCGCAGGAAGCACCGTCTTATGATAAAAATTCGGATACCCTTCGTAGCGGTCAAGCGATTTTTCATCGCGCGCGCTGATCTCCCAAAGTCCGATTGGAACTTCCTTTCCTTCCATACTTTCGATGGTCGCGAAGCTGTGATCCGGCTGCCCGCAAAAAATCAAATTTTGATCTTTGAGCATGGCAGAGCCAAGATACTTCGCATCCGGACAGCGCCCCCGCATCTGTGCGTGGTTTAAGTTGCTTCCGTATGCTGCGTAAATTTTCATCTTTTTCATTTTGTTCTCCTTCATTCCAATTAAAACATCTGCATGGTAAATCCCTCGTCCTGCTGCGTTTCGGTTTCACTTTCCTGCTCCGGCGCTTCCTCTGTTTCCTGCAGGCCTTGCGCCGCTTCTTCCATGCGCTTTGCTGCAAGGCGCTCCTTTTGCCGCTCGGCCTGCACCGGGTCTTTCCATGCAATATTCCCTTCGAGATTCTCGAGCAGGAATTTCCTTGCGGTCTGAAATTCCTCGCCGATCATGCCGAGCCGAAGAAGCCATGTGCGAAAGGTATATTTTTCGTTCGTGCTTTTTGTCCGGCTGTGCGAGGCGCCCTTTTGCACAAGGGCCTGATGGCTGATCGCAAGGCTGAGCTGGATATAGGTTTTGACTTTTCCTGCGTGCATCGTCCCGTTGAACAAGCGAAACTCGATCGTGCCTTTTGAGAACACGCTGTGCAGGTTCAGCGCATGATAACGGCTGTTGTCATAGTGCATATATCTCCTGCTGTCTCCGTGATACCACATCCGCTCAAAGCTTTCGATACTTTTCGGTTTCTTCCGGTTCAGTTCATCTAAGAAACGCAGATCCGTTTTCTGGCAGTAGTGATCCTCCCTTGCGACATCAACGGCAAGCGCTTTATATAGCAGATCCTCCTTGGATACCATGATATTCACAAGGTTACGGAGGGTTTTTGCGCTGTGCGGGGCCGCATCCACATGAATGTGTATCCCGCAGGAATCATTCACACAGGCGCCTGCTCGCCGCAGTTTTCGCACAAGCTCCTGTATCGTTTCGATATCTTCGTAATGACAGATCGGGGAAACCACTTCCACTTTATATAGAGTGCTTGCGGATCTTCCATCGCGCGCAGTTTGGTGAATGGATGCATCGCTGACCACCTTCCACCTTCTCCCCTGCCCGTCCGTCACATGGTACGCATCATAACTTCCGCCGTCATACACCTCATGCGTATCAAAATATGCGGCGATGACTTCGGCTGCTTTTTTTCGGGGAATCCCCGTCATTTCCATTTCGATGCCGAATCTCTGGCTTCTCAAGCAGAATCAGTCCTTTGCTTATCCTGTTTCTTTTTTTCTTTTTTCTGCTCGGAAGAAATCCGCTGCGACACAAAGTCCCGAACAGCAGGCGGCACCTGCTTTGCATAAAGACTGTCAAGGGCTGCGGTCAGCTCCGTTTCCAAGTTCATCCCCTTTTGCGCAAGGTACATGGTTAGCGCCGCATACTTTTCTTCTTCGTATGCGATACTGATATTCACTTTCTTCATTTGAGACCTCCCAAAATCATCTCGTTTTCCGCTGCCGGCTCATACCGCTCGATCGGAAGTTCTTCCTGCGCCTCGACAGCTGCACGAATCAGCGGCAGAAAGGCTGCATACCGTGCGTAGCTTGCGCCCTCTGCTTCAATGAGGATGGCGTCCTCATAGCCATCGCCAAGCACCATCAGGCAGTGCGCGATGTCGTCCTGATCCACCCCCATCAGGTCGCGATACCGGGTAAGAAATTCGTACTCATCCAAAAGATTTTCTTTTAGATGCACAAAGTCGCTGCCGCTTAGCTCTAAGATTTTTTCCACTCTGCACAGCCTTGTGTCAAAACGAGGCTCCTTGCGAAACAGCGTTGTGTTTAGCTCCATAAATTTCTCCTTTCCTGCTTTCAAAAAAGCAAAAAGCACAGGAAGTGCTTGATAACTTCTTGTGCCTTTCGCCTAATCTTCTTAATATAGCTTCTTCTTGAAATCCTTTGTTTCTCACATATAGATTTATTTGACCAATTTCAAAATATCATCTGACAAAACTTTTTCACTGGCATATTGCTGACCGCTAACAGAAAGATGATTGTTAGATATCCCTATCGATATATTTTCTTTTTCTGTTACAAGTTCAAATGAATACATGCCTTCAACATACTCATCTCTTGGTATTTCTATATAGTGAGTGCTCTGAAGAATGTTAAGAACCTTTTTTATATTTGTTACCTCTGTACATTTTTTTATGGTTCCATCAAACTCCCTTAGTTTTATTTCTTTAATGTCATCTACCTGTACATCTTGAAACAAAGTTGTTGTATATTTTTTCTCTTTTGTCATAATGTCCTTATTGCTGTTGCATACACCTGCTATTAGAAAAACAAATGCTAAAATAACGACCCCCGTTTTTATAAGAATCTTTTTAGAATACATTCTCTTTTTACCCCTTATTTATATATACTTTGCTAAGGACATCGTCCATGTCCATGTTTGGTTATTATATGTGTAAGTAGTTCCGCTACCCACATAATATACTACTTGTGCATATTCAAGGCCTGAATTCCAGAATATAATATAGTCTGATGTTGATATCATTCTATAGCCATATACCGTTATTGCGTGCCCCGAACCATCACTGCTAATTGTTGATGCTGCAATAGGATATTTGTTATTGATATTTGTTTTTATCTTCGCTAAAGACAACTGTGCTCTACTTATCGAGTATTCAATGTTATAATGGCTCAGTGCTTCTTTTTTTGTGCTGATAGTATTGCCATCATAAGGAACTCCAATTGCATCGCAAACATTTTTTGCCGTATAATTCGTGCCTTTCCTATAATTTACAATTGTTGCAACAGAAGCCGCCCAACAGATCGGCAATGTTCCTTGCCCTTTCGGGTTATATAGTTGACATTCTTTACTATTGCTTGTGTCATTGCTAAAAGTAGGCGTATATGATTCAGAAATGTTTTTAGACATTATCGCAGCTTGCATTTGTTCAAGGTTAACAGCTCTTCTTTCTCTAATCTTTTGTACAATTTTATTTCTTTTCTCTTCAAAGTTTAATGTTTCGAACTTCTCCGTTTCGATTGCTTTTATAGATTCTTTTTTATTTAGAGACTGTGTTAATTCCATGATTGCTCTTCTGTAGTTCTTGCTCTGTGCGATAATCTGGTTTCCTGATTCATAAAATATGACAGACTCTCCACTATAATAACCAAGTTGATTTAACTCATCAACTAATTCTTTTGACGCAGATAATGTCCATCCCTTGGAAGTGTTTATGACAGAAATATTCAAAATTACTTTACGATTACAAAAAATAGGGAAATAGTATAGTTCTTCTTGATTTTCCTCTGCGGGGCTGTAGATTACAAAAGGTTCTCCCAGTTCATATTTTTCGTCTTTTTCAAATGTAACATCTGAATATGTTGCATATACTTCGATAACATCTAAATAGTGCTCATTTGCAAATTCTTTTGCCTCAGGCGGAACTTGCGTAGAAATTTCGAAAGTTTGAGTATTGTCTAATTCTAAGCCGACTGCACTTGCGCTTAATGGTTGTATAAGCATAAAACATATACTTAACATTATGCAAAGCATCTTCCTTACATTATTATTCATACTGACCTCCTTATTCTCTCTGATTGCGTAATCGAAAAACGCACGAAGCTAATGTATTAACAAGAAATACTACCTTCGTGCGTTTATGAAATAAGTTTTAACTTACGATGCCAAGAGTTGTGGACTTTCCACGGAAGTACCAGTACTCTGCAGTTTCCCTTCTTCATGGCGTCTCCTTTCGTTTATCTGCTTGTGCACTTTTTTTCAGAATATCATAATAAATTCACTTTGTCAAGAATTTGACAAAACATATTCATATCATTCATAGCTGACGCCCGGCACTTTCAGCCAGTGTGTCCATGTTCCCGCAGACAGTCTTGTTTCCAAGATGCCTGTGCGCGTATTGGCAGCTTCGATTACCTTGCCGCCCCCAACATAGATGCCGATATGCCCTTTTTGCCAAACTGCAATGCCGGGGATCTTCGGCATCGAAGAAATCCTTCCTTTTTCTTTTGCCTTCTCAAACATTCCGTCTGCACCGACATCGGCATGTCCGCCGCGTCCGTACTCGATTCTTTTCGTTTCCGGATCCAGCCACAGATAGCCTTTGATAAGCCCGACGCAGTCTACCGTGCGTTTTCCAAGATAATTTTCGCTGATGAATTTCTTTTCTGCACCGATTTCCGCAGGGTACTGCTTCAGCTTCTGCTGAAAGGCCCGTCCGGTCAGCACTTCGCCGTAAGTTCCCCAGACATAGCCCCAGCCGCCCGTTTTTGCACGTTTTGCAAAGAGCGCAAGGTCATGCGCATTCTTCGTCTTTGGATTTTCATAGCCGCTGAGATTGATAACATCTGCACTTGCGGCGTTAAGCAGCGCCTTCAGGTCATCGTCCGAAACCGAAATTCCGAATGCCTTTCGGATTTCTTCAATCAGCGCATCCATATCCTCACCTTTTTCAAAACAGTCTGCAAGCTTTTCTGCAAAGCCCGGCTGCTCGCCTTTCTCATAGAGGAATACAAGATAGATGGCTTTCGCTTCTTCTGCCCTGCCGCTAAGGTCTCTTTCGGAAAGCGCCTTTTCGATTTCAGAAAACACCGACTCCATTCTTTCATACTCCCGCTGCTGACTCTCCGGCATCCTGCTTGCGATGGTCTCAAAGAAATTTCCCGCATCTTCGCCCTCTGAAAAAAATTCGCACAGCGCGCTGACCGGCATGACGGCAAATAGCAGAAAGCCTAACAGAATCGCAAGCACCGTTTCCCGTACCCGTTTATCACTGACCGCAGCAAGCGCCAATCGTTTTAAGACCATCTGCATTTATCGCCCCCCTGCCTTTCCAAACAGGGCTTCTTTGTAGTCCGGTGCGATCACCTGCAGCAGATACCGCTCGCTGCCGCAGCGATATAGGGCGGTGCCGCGCTCCGGGTATTTGATCAGCTCGTACTCGCTTGGCTCGACCTGCAGCGCATCCATATATTCTTTTGCGTTGATCTGCCCGGCGTGAAACAGAAACTGATGGGTCGGAATCGAAAAGAGCGGCTTGGTGTATTCCTTGACCGCAGGGATTAAAAAGTCCTCGACATTTTGACTGGCAATCGCAATTGAGGAATCTTTTTTTCGGTCACGCTTCATGCCGTTTCGGATGTATTCGATGGCTGTCATGTTTGATAAAAACAGATACAGCTCATCGATTGCGGCCAGCGTGTTTCCTCTGGATAGGAGGAGATTTGACATATACGATAAAATGTTAAACAGCATCGCATCTTTCAGCTTCTTGTTCGTATCCATCAAACCTTTTACGCCAAAACACAAAAAGTCATCTGCTTTGATGTTCGTATGACCGTTAAAGAAGCGGCTTTCCGCGCCCACGCACATCGAGTGAATCCCAAGGCAGACCCGCTGCAGGGTTTCCTCGGTATAGATTTCTTTTTTCGATGCGTCGTAGTTTTCATAGGCTTCCTCGCACAGCGCGTAAAAGTCCTGCATGCGCGGATAGTTTTCCGGCCGCATGCGCGCGTAATCGGTATAGTCATTGATGCCAAAATTCCGGTAAAGCTGCGCCAGCAGAATCTCAATCGTATCGATCTCTGCATCGCTGAAATCCTTGTAGCAGCGGAAGAAGTCCTTTAGAAATGCGATATGCTGCGAAAGTCTTGTGCTTTTGCGAAAGGCTTCCGGGGCATCTTCTGTTTCTTTTTCTGCTTTTTCCTCTGCATCCGGCTCCGCCCACGTCTTCGGCTCCAGCGGGTTGATGATATACCTGCCGCTGAGGAAGTCAAGGTAAGTACCGCCAAGGTTTTCACAGAGTTCTTGGTACTCGGCCTCCGGGTCTAAACAGATGATCTGCTTTCCGGCCTCTCGGGTGTTGACAAGGAGCAGTTTTAGCAGGTACGACTTCCCCTGTCCGGAGTTTCCGAGGATCAGGATGTTCGCATTGGTCTTGTCCTCTGCCCTGCGGTCAAAATCCACCAGCAGGTTCGTGCCGTACTTATCGCGCCCGATATATAGCCCTTTCGGGTCGGTCTTTCCGGAAAAGTTAAACGGAAACAGATTTGCAGCCGACGAGCACGGAAGCACCCGCTCAAAGAGCGCGCCAAACATATTTTCGCCAAACGGCAGGCTCGATAAAAATCCTTCCTTTTGCCTAAGCGTCAGCTTATCTACCGTGAGCTTACAGCGCGTAAGCTCCATGTCAATTTCACCTGCAAGCGCAAGAAGCGCTTCCTGCGAGCGTGCTTTGAGTTCTAAAAATACCGCTACATGAAGGAGTGGCTCGCGGTCTTTTCTAAGATTGGCAAGCAGAGTCACAACATCCTCCAAGTTTCCTGCGGCCTCGATCGTTTCATTCACATCGCTTCCGCCGGATTTTAATTTGTTTTTGCGCGCGGCGTTTTGAATGATCTTGCGCTGCTCGACCGGCTCGACCAGCCGATGATAAATCTTTAAGGTCACGCCGTTTCGGTCCGCAAGCTGCGAGAAGACTGCCTGCGCCTCGGTCGACGGCGGATATTCTTTCACCGCCCATACCATGCGGTAGGTATCACCGAGAATGTAGTAGCCGGTGAAAAAGCGCAGCGCGCTTGGCGTGATCAGATCAAAGAAATCTTTGGTGCGGATTTCTTCTTGCTCTTCTTCTGTGAGCACTCTATTTTTTTGTTTTCGTAGCAACCTCGTCCTCTCCTTCCAAGTTAAAATACTGCCTGCCGTCAAAGTCCGGCATGGCCTGTCCGTTCAGCGACGCATCAAAGTAGATGGCAAGCAGGCGCTTGATCTCGGTTTTGCGGAGCCTGCGTACTTCAAACCCCTGCTCTGCGATAATTTTTTCCATGCGGTTTGCTTCCGCAAATTCCGCGGCATCGTTTTCCTCTTTCATCTTTTTGACAAACAGAAACTGCCGGGAGGTCGCCATCTCAATCTGCATCCGGTCTAAAAACTGCATATCCTTTTTCAAAAGCCTTAGCACTTTTGGATCCGGATGCTCTTTGCTTCGCTCTTTCAGATACCGAAGGTTCTCATCGAATCGTTCGGCGGCGTCCATGCACAGGATCCGGATGTCCGGCAGCGCAGAAAGCACCATCATCAGGTGGCGCTCCTTGATCTCCACGCTTTCCCGTGATAATACCGAGATATTGGTCGGACTGACCCGAAAAAATAGGTAGGTGCCGCTTCCTGCTTTCAGCCCGTAATCTGTGAAATCACTGAGCCCAAGAAACGCCTGCAGGGCCGCCTTTTTCTTGCTGCGCCCCTTTCGTTTGTTTTCTTTTTTTGCTTTCTTCTTTTTTTCTTTCATGTTTCCCTCACCTCCAGTCATAGCACTGCTGACCGGTAATGAAAAACCGCATACACCATGAAAGATACTCCAGCATGGTGTATGCGGAAAGGCGAATGGTCAGAAACGCAAAGCCAAGGCTGATCCCAAGCGGAAGCAAAATTCCGAGCTTTGCCAGCGCGAGTGCAGAAAAAAGAAGCGCTACGCTTAAAATGGCAAAATCCCTAAGGCTCCACAGCCAAAGACTCGCCTTTTCTTTTAGGTTTTTTGGGTATAGGTAAATACGGTTCATTCGTTTTTCCTTTCGTTATGGTCTTGCAAATAGGCGCGTTAGATAAATGGCGCTTTGCGCGCTGTGTGCTGCGCTCATCAGATTCATCTTCGCCGAGGTATCCATTCCAAACTGCCCGGCAATGCGCGGCACTTCGCCTGCGGCAAGCATAATGCCGATGCCGATGATCTTATTCCCAGGAAAGGTCATCAGCCCCAGCATCAAAAGCGTGGTCTGAAGAAACGCCGTCAGACACAGCGCGATCACCTGCTTGGTCCACTGAATAAAGCCATCGGTATACCCGCGCGGCACACTGAATAGATACATCGAGCCGACCGCAATCTGCACAAGCAGGATGCCCCCGCGCTTGATATTTTGAAAAAACACCTTTGTGATCGCATAGGCAAAGGCAATTAAAATCAGTACCGCAAGCAGGGTCACTTCTGTGAGATCCTCGATCAGGAAGTTTCCCGATAGGGTCTGCACGACTTTTCCCGAAAAGCCGCCGCTTCCGTCCGCGGTAAAAATTCCAAGAAGCTCCCCCGATAGTGTGTTTTGCAGCGAGATGGAAAAACGGTAAAGCTCAATCGGAAGTATCCCTATCAGGCTTGCCGCAAAAAATCCCTTCAGCACATTCAGGGCTGTCATGTTTAAATTGCCGCGTCCGTTCTGGTATTCGATGGCCGCATCAAACACAGCCGTCACCATCCCGATGCCAAAGAGCGCCCAGCCAAAGAGACTGAAAAGCTGCACCACCGCCGCGACCCACGAGAGGTCAAAAATTTCTGCCCCCATATTTCCCATCATCGCAAAAAAATCTGCAGCTGCCTGATAGATGGTCTCATACAGCCACATCAGCAGATTGTTCCAAATGATTTTCCCAATCTGATCCCCGATCCATTCAAACATCTGCTCTCTCCTTTTCCTTTTTTATCTTTCAACAGAAAAAGAGGGGCTTCCTCTTTTTCCGCATACAAAAAGACTGCCTACTCGCAGTCCCGTTCCCATTCTGATATTTCCTCCTGCAGCTCCCGGCCGAGATGAAAGCCCTGCCGAAAGGCTTCCGTGCAGATCAGCTCCTGCACCTCGGCGCTTGCATCCTGATAGCGCTCAAAGAGCCTGTTTGCATCGCTTCCCGCAAAGAGCGCGGAGATATCCTGCGCGGCATCACTGAGCGCAGCGAGCGCCTTTTTGTATGCCCTGCTTTTTGGCACGCAGGTCAGGCTTTCCTCGCTGAAAATTCTTTTCATGGTATTCATGGCCGTCTTCCTTTCTCTTTTTTTCTCAGGCACAGGATACCGTATTTTGTTAGGAAAGTCTACTGGAAGATTTGAATTACCCGAGAATACTCCAGATATATAGCGGTGCGGTAAGGGTAAAGAGCAGGCACGCAAACAGAATGCAGGGTGCCGTAAATTCAAACTGACCGTGTTTGCGATAGTCAAAATATGCAGTACCGAGTTTAACAAAAAACAGTACCGCAAGGATCATGTCAATGACCGGAAACACTACCTTATCCACAACGGCCTTTACCTGCGTCTGCGCGGCTTTCCATGTCTGCTGGATGGCAGATGACACATCGCCTGCTGCATAGGCGGTTTCCGCAAAGCAAAACAGCAGCACCAGCAAGATCAGCAGGATCAGCATTCGTTTTTTCTTCATGATTTTTTCTCCCCTATCTTCTTTGTGACTTCTTTTTCTGTAATATATCGGACCTTCATACCGAGGTTTTCGCAAAACTCAATCTCCCGCTCCATCTCTTTGGTGATGACCGGCCCGAACACCCACATTTCATCGCAGAACCAGATTAGGCTGAAGTGCTCTTCGAAGGAGATCTTTGCAGCGCTGTCCGCCTGCAGATCATCCGTTTCTCCAAACACATAAAAATGGACTGCGACCGGAAGTGCGCCCTCTTTCATCGTATAGCCTGCATAGCGCAGAAAGCGGCTTAGGTGATTTTTTAGGTTTCCTTTTGAAAGCGGTGCCGATAGATAAATCTTCTTTTTCATGTGCGCCGCCATCCTTTTCGTTTGGTTTCTTGCACACTGCTTTACGCACCCCTTTCCATCGTTTCTTTGTTTTCACAGCTGCTGCCGGAAAGCGGACAGCCCGTGCAGTCTTTGTCACAGACAAAATCCGCAAAGTCATTTCCGCTTCGGAGGATGATGGCGTTTTCCTCGACATACATCTCCAGCACAGCCCCCTCCCGAATGCCTGCTTCCCTTAGCATTTCCGTGGGCACGCACAGCATCACAACTTCCATTGTTTCTTCTTTTTTTCTCATCTTAAAATCCTCTCCCTTAATTGTTTTTCTTCATCCAAATTATCATCAAACAGGCTCACCTGCTGCGGCCTTCTCCGCTCCCGCTCAAAGAAATCATAGTTTGCGATCAGAATCTCACCAAACTCCTTGCCCGCCTCGTAGCGCTGCGCCATCGAATGCACCCGGCTGAATGCGAAAATGTTGCAGTCCTTATACAGCGCGCGAATTTCCGGACAGTCGTTATATGATAGCAGGAATTTTCCCTGCATGGTTTTGAGAGTCTCAGAAAGCCTGACATGATCCTCTTTTTGAAAGGCAACATCATAGACATATTCGCTGGTGTAGTACGGCGGGTCGCAGTAAACAAACGCGTTCTCCCTGTCATAGTGACGAATCAGAACCGCAAAATCCTGATTTTCAATCACCACCCGGTCCATCCGCTTTGCAAAGTCCTCTACAATGCCAAACAGACTCCGAATCGAAAACGGCACCCCTGCAAAACTTTTGCCCCCGCTGCAGTAGCTGTAGCGAAGAAGCTTCAGGTAAGCTGCCGCCCGTTTTAGGTCGTAGTCGCCTGTTCTTTCCGTTAGAAGCAGCCTTCGTTCTTCCTCGGTGATATCCGGAAGAAGAATCTGCGTCAACCCTCTTTCCTCGTCTGCAAAAGCGTTTTCCCTTTCCTCTTTTTGCAGGAACTTTCGCAGCTCGTGAAAATCTTCCCGCGCATTCAGCGTCAGAAAGCCAAGCTCCCGGATGAACGCCAGCGGGCGATCCCGCATGCAGCGGTACAGATTCACAAGGTTTCCGTTAAAATCATTAAAGACCTCAAAGCGGTCCGGCCTTTCTTTTCCAAGCAGCACCGCACCGGAGCCGCCAAACGGCTCGATGTAGCGCTCGTATTCAGACGGAAAGAGCGCGTACAGAATTTTCAGGATGCTGCTTTTGTTGCCCATCCAGCTGATCGGTGATTTCATAGGAATCGCGGATTTCTATTTTTTTCGTTTTCGTTTTCCCCCTTCCCCTTACCACGAAAAGGTCGTGACCGTCATCCACATATCGCCTGCGACCTCTTCCGGTGTGATTTCCTCGATCTCATCAAAGCGCTCCATGTACCGTTTGATTTCTTCTTCGGTCAGCGAGCGGTAATCCTCACCGTCATCTCCGACTACAAAGAACGGGCCTGCGAGGATGCTTTTTCCGTCGTTTAGACGCCGATTCCCATCCATGCCAAGAAGCTTACTTTCCTCGTTGGCCACAAGGATTGTTCCATCCTCTTGATAGATGTGTTCAATCAAGCCGCCGACGGCATGGCTGATATCTTCGTATTCATTTCGGAGTTTTCTGACCACCGGCTTTTTATGCGGCTCGACAAACACCACAGCGAGCAGATTTTCTTCCTGCTGCAAAGTTCTTTCCTCTTCCGTTCTCAACTCAATCCCTCACTTTCCATTTCTTCATAAAGCCTTTTTATCTTTTCGCCGAGCGCCGTAATGACCGGAACACTGACGGCATTTCCCGCCAGCTTATATAACTGGCTTTCGGGAATGCCTGCATTCTTTGCCTTTTCATACTGCTCGTCGGTAAAGCCCTGCAGCCGCCAGCACTCCAGCGGTGTTAATTTCCGCACGCGCCCATGATGAAGGATCCCATGCCGGTCGGTAACGGTCAGCGTAAACATCGGCTCATTCGGTTCTTTGATTCGTCGTCCGTTTTGCCGCGTCTTTTCCTTTGCGGGACTGATTACGGCGCACGGTGCTCGGCTTTCCACAAAGATGCCGGACTTTTCTGCCTTATGATGACTGAATGCATTGTCCTGCCTTGTGGTGATGCATCTTGCATGCTCGGTAAGCTTCGCATCCTCATTTAGGTCGATGAAAAAGCACCCTTGCGCAGCGCTTGGCAGGACGGTGTGGGCGATCTGCCTGCCGACTCTGCCGCGCCGTGTGTTGAGATTCGGATAGGCCAGGTCGATGCTGTCACCGGGATAAGCCTCTTGAAAACCTTCTTTTGTCGCGACTTTGATCGGCAAGGCTATCTGGTAGAGTCCGGTTTTTCCCCCGAATCCTCCGGCGCCGCTTGTGAGGGTAATCCCGGTTCCGCTGTCTGCATAGATGCGGTTTCCTTCGCATCCGCCGACGAGCTGCACAGGAGCCGCCGCATTTGCGTCTCGGAAAGAAAGTATTTCGCCGGGACATCGCTCTCTAAGATATCCGATAAGATACACTCTCTTTCTTGCTTGGGGGACACCGAAATCCTTGCTGTTAAGCACCTGCCATGCGACATCGTACCCCAGCTCAGAAAGCGCAGCAAGGATGGTCTGAAATGTCCTGCCTTTGTCATGCGACAGGATTCCGGGAACATTCTCAAGACACAAAAATGCAGGTCGCTTAACCCGAGCAATTCTTGCAATCTCAAAAAATAGGGTCCCTCTGCTGTCACCAAATCCTCCCCGCTTTCCAGCGATTGAAAAAGCCTGACAAGGGAATCCTCCGCAAAGAAGGTCGAAATCCGGCAAATTTTCCGGCTGTATCGTTCTTGCATCTTCATAAAAATTTTCTCCTTCCGTATCATAGATTGCCTCATAGGCTTTTTTCGCATATTTGTCGTTTTCACAATATCCGATGCAAGTAAAGCCGCCGGCCTTTGTAAGACCTGAGCGAAATCCCCCGATTCCTGCAAACATATCAAAATATCTGATATTCATACGGCATCTGCCGCGTTTCTGTTTTTATCGTCACCTCCACTCTTTATTTCACGAAAGATAGTCCTTCTTCCATAACGGCTTTCGCTTCGCATTCCTCGACACTTCCGATTTTGCGAAAACTGTCAATTCCGTAGATCAGTGCAAGGCTTCCGCCCTCGTCCCAGTTTATATGGAGCTGCCCGGCATCATCTACCGCCCATACACTGCCTTTGCTTCCCGCAGGCAGCGGATGATACGGATCCGTTACGGACTCTAACAATTCAACTCTGCTTCCCTTTGGATACTGCTCGCGCAGCCTTTGGATGTCTTTTCTCATTTGTTTCTCCTATTCTGATAACCGCAAGCCCGAATCTGCAGATGGAAACTGCAGTCAGTACCTGCGCATACACCGTTTGATTCATCATGTTTCGTTTTCCAAGATCCCGCAGCCGGATGGTTCCGGTGCCAAGATAGATGTCTTTTGCCGCCGCATACAGGCAGTAGCTTTCCTCGCTTACGCTGCCAAGCCGGATTTCATCAAAGAAAATCTGTCCCTTTCGGACTTTATCCTTTGCGCAGTTCCAGACTTTCTCATCGGCTGTTAAAAGATACAAGGCGGCAAGCAGCTCGTAGTTTTTTTCCTCTTGCTTTTTTACCGCCGCATGAAAGGTCTGCTTATGCAAGTACAGTGACCATTTAGAATGCATGGTCATGAAACCCAGTCGTTGACTGGGTTTCAGCGTTTTTTGACAACGAATTACCGCGTAAATGAATATACCGACTTAGGGATGCAAAACGGTTTTTTCTGCGAATTTTGAGATTTGAACCCCCCCCGGAATCGGGACGGGCGAAAAGCGCAAAGAAAACCGAGCGAAAAAAGTAAATAGTTTTGAGAAGAAGCAGATAGAAAAGTAACATTTTTTATCTGTTTTTTTATGCCATTTTACAGATGTAAAAATGTAAAAATGGAGCAGCAAGCAAACGACAGAGAAAGCAGGTGAGAACATGAACGAAAAAGAAAAGCAAAAGACAGGCACCGATATGGAAGGGGTGCGGCTGGTGGCGAAGGCGCTGCTGAGCACCGAGATACACGATACCGAGTATGCGCCATTCATCATCAGTCATCCATTCGCAAACAGCGGCATCGTTTTTCTGCCCGGAAAAAACGGACAGGAAATGCTGGACATTACAAGTTCCGAGGAAAACCGCATGCGATGGAGAAAGTACTTGGATAAGTGCATCGATCAGGCAGCGTCGGTCTTTCAGATCTGCTGCATGCTGAATAAGCCATACCGACTTGCCTTTCTGAAATACGCGCAGCCTCACATAGAGGAAAAGGAATTTGCACAGCTTCTCGGTCTTTGCTGGATTCAAACAGAAGCCCCGAATCAAGATGTGAATGTATCCCAAAAGGAGTTTGTGGAAATGTTTCAAAAGGCAAGCGCAGAGGATCTGATGAATCTTGACGAGCGCCGAAAGCTTGCGGAGCTTCCGGACGAAATTGAAATTTATCGCGGCGTTACCGAAAAAAACAAGGATAATATCTTTGCCATGTCATGGACGATGAAACAGGAAACCGCAGAGTGGTTTGCAAAGCGTTTTAAGGGCAAAGGCAAGGTATACCGTGCAAAGATTCGGAAGGAAGATATCCTCGCTGTTTTCCTTGGACGAAACGAATCTGAGGTCATCGTTGATCCGAAGAATCTAAAGGAGATTTCACTATGCGACCCAGCTATTACGACAGCCGTCGAAACGGCGGAAGAAGATCAATATAAAGAGATAGCGAATCAGGAAGGAGTGATGCAATATGATTTTTAGAGACGGTCTGGTGCGGTCGAAGGGATTCGAACCCCCATGGTTTCCCACACGGACCTGAACCGTGCGCGTCTGCCAATTCCGCCACGACCGCGAATCGGATGTTCAGAAAGCGTCAAGCATTTCCGCCTATCGAACATTCAATATTATACAACATCTTCTGCACAATTGCAACGAAAAGATTCGCAAAATGCCGGCAAAATAGCAGAAAATGCACCAAGGAGTTTCACAAAGCCATCCGGTATCACTCCGATATGGTGATTCCCTTCCTTCTGAGTCTGCTGTACACGCTCCGTCTGACGAGTGCATATATAACAGAAAACAGCGGTATGAACAGGATGATTCCGAACACGCCGGACACCTTACCGCCCACAACAACCGCAAGCAGTGTCCACAGTGCCGGAAGTCCCACAGAGCTTCCCACTACTTTCGGATATACGATGTGTCCTTCAATCTGCTGTATAATGAAGAAGATGACAATGAACCAAAACGCCTGCTTGATGTTCACAACCGCAAGCAGAAGAGCCCCGAAAACAAGCCCGATAAACGCTCCCACAAACGGAATCAGCGACATGCATCCGATAACGACTGAAATCGTGCCGGCGTAAGGGAACCCTCCAACGAAAAGCGTTACAAAGAACATCATGCCCAAAATAACCGCTTCAAGGCATTGCCCCGACAAGAAGTTCGAGAATGTCTTATAGGAAAGGCTCGCGATATCGCATGCTTCATCTGCCCAAGGCTTCTTCAAATAAGCATAGGCGAGCTGTTTTGCCTGCTTGCCTAGTTTTTTCTTGTTGAGCAGAATGTAAATCGCAAAAATCAATCCAAACAGGATGTTTGCAACCATGCCAAATACGCTGTTTGCCGCCTGTCCTGCAGTAGAAAGGATTTCCCCGCTGTGTTCTTTAAGGCTTGTAAGCATGCTGTCCCAGTCCAGCTTATCCATCCAGCTACTGATATAGCTCATGTCGAATCCGTAACCCTCCGCAATCGCAATCCAGGACTGATAATTGTCCTTGACGATTTCGGCAATCTTTTTTCCCGAGTCAACCAGATTCGGGAAAATAACGTTTCCGATAAAAGTGGCACAAAGGACGAAAAGGATGAGCGTCACAATCAGGCTTACCGCGGTTTTGGCGCGTCTCAGCGGCTTGCAGTAATATTTGTCATCCAGCCAGTCGATCTTGCGCTCGAAAAAATTCATCGGCACATTCAATATAAATGCTATTATTCCCCCTGCAATCAGCGGCATAACCAACCCTATCAGCGTCCCTGCCGCACTTGCTACCGTCTTTATGTTCAATAGCGCAACAAGCAGGGTCACTCCCAATACAACTAAAATAATGTTCTCTTTAAATTTATTCTCCGGTTTGTTGTCCATAATTATCCTCTGTAATCTCATTTTTTACTATTCTACCCTCATTTAGCGGCTTTGTAAAGTCAAATCCCACCGTAAAAGATATGCATAATGTTCCAAATGCTTATACCGGCAAGGCCGTATTCCTCAACCAAAGCAAGTCTTGCCCGCCAGCTTCTTTCATCTTCGAACCATACGATGTGTTCGCTTCCGTCCGGGGACGTATAGGTAAAAAACGGTGCCTGCGCCTCTTCATCGTATTGAACATCCACACCGTAATATTCCGCCCGGGCGAGTGCCTGATAGTTTGTGAGTTTTTCCGCCTTAGACTCGCCTTGCACGAACGGAAGCCTCCAGTCGTACCCGTAATTACTCATTCCCATGAGGATTTTTTCCGGTGGAATTTGCGTAACCCCGTAATCAAGCACTCTGCGTACGCTGTTAATCGGCGATACAGGAAGCGGGGGTCCGTAGGTATAACCCCATTCGTATGTCATGAGCAGGCAGTAGTCGGCGGCCTGCCCCATGCCCGCATAATCGTGTCCCTGATACAATAACCCGGGCTGATCCGTGCTGACCTTCGGTGCAAGTGCGACCGTTGTCAAATAACCCTGAGGGCGAAGTCTTCCTCTTGTGCGGCCTACAAGTTCCACATAGTCATCCGCATAATCGGCCGCGAGATATTCAAAATCAAAATCAACACCGCCCATATTTTTGTTTTTGATATTTGCTTCAATATTATCTATGAGGTTTTGCTGTGCGTCCGGATTTTCAAAGACGCGAATTGCTATGTTGTCGTTAAAATTTCCATCCGCATCCAAAGGCGTCAAAACCATCATTGGTCTTACCCCTGCCTCGGTTGCGGGTATTATCAGATTTGCATCCTCGAGATTAATCAAGTTCCCGTCCTCTGTAAACCCATAACTGAAAGCAGCCACCCACGAAAGTCTGGGCAGCCACCATTCTAAAGTCTCCTTTGAAATTGACGGATACGCATACCCGTTTACAATGTATTCAGCCATTTCCCGACCTCCCTGACATATTCTATGCCGAAAGTCCGGGCTGCATGACGGCTTTTTTACTGAAGCTCCCCTTCTTCAATATATCCGTTTTCCACCATGCATTCCAGAACCTGCTGCCTTCTCTCTTCGGCAAGTTTTGGGTTTACATCGGGCGAATATACCGACGGAGCGTTTGGAACGCCTGCGAGCATCGTACATTCATAATCATTCAAGTCTGCCGGATCTTTTCCGTAATATCCATGTGCTGCGTCGTACACGGTATAGTACCCGGAGCCGAAGTAGATGGAATTTATATAAAGTTCAAAAATCGTTTCCTTGTCACAGAGATTCTCGATATCGTTTGATACGAACACCTCGGCTACCTTGCGCGTAAACTTCTTTTCCTGCGAAAAGTACATGTTCTTGGCGAGCTGCTGCGTGATCGTACTTCCCCCTTCGATAAGGCTTCCTGCCTCCATGTTATGCCACATGGCCCTTCCGGTCGCCAGAATATCA
>ULJH01012411.1_pt1 | contig 25321 bp, 19 predicted proteins | sample 1950781 | NCBI WGS metagenome assembly ULJH01 (sample SAMEA4835462, study PRJEB28245) | human gut metagenome | biome: gut microbiome; material: fecal sample | place: Denmark | collected 2008 | reverse complement strand
CGCTCTTCTGCTTTGACCAGCCGCGCGTTGATGGATGAGCGCTGGCGGATGATGTCCAGCGTTCATCCATCAGCGCGACTAAGGCAAGGGCAGGAATCCCCTTGGCGCGCTCCTCAGCCGAAGCCGAAGAGCGCGCCAGAGGAAAGTAGTGCAGGATTACTCCGCCAGACCGGAGACCGTGAAGGTGAAGACCGTCGTGGTGTTCGGGGCGGGCACGGTCAGCACAACGCCGTCCGCCTTGATGTTGTTGTAGTTGTCCTCAACAATCAGCTTCACCCAATCGCCGGAGGTATCCACCACAACGCCGGACTGCGTCTTGCCTTCGCCAATCTTGATGGTCACATCAGAAATGGTAACGTAGCCTTCCTTGACCAGCTTGGACGGAATGTCGGTGGAGACGCGGAAGAAGTGGAACGCCGTATCCTCGCCGAAGCCCATTTCGCCCGTGGTCATGGAGCAGGTGTAGGTGCCGTTGCCGGAGATGACCGCATCCTCGAACGTCGCGCCGTAATCGGTAATCGTGCCGTCGTTGTTGGTCTTCGCCAGCTTGGTGAACACATCGTTGTCCGCGTCGCGGCCGTAGGAGGGTTCCTCCCAGTCGTTGCGGAAGATGTAGTTCGGGTCAGACTGCACGGCGATGTACGCGCCGTAGGTCTTGGAGATCAGTTCCTTCACTTCATCTTCGGTCAGGGGCTGTTCGGTTTCCACAACCGGCGGCACACCGTAGATGTAGTCGAAGGTCACGTCGATGGTCTTAATGCCGGAGAGCGCTTCCGCCGTCGCGATCTTCGCGGTCACGCCTTCGAGGTCGCCGTCCGCCACACGGGCTTCCGCCGGGATGTCCGTCACCCATTCATTCCAGATGTTGGAGCGGGTCACGATGCCGTCGTCGGTCGTGGTGAAGTCCTTGCCGAGTTCGATTGCTTCGCCGTTGACCTTGACTTCGGTGATGTCGATGAAGTAGCCGGGGAAGGTCGCTTCGCCGTTCGCAATGCCGACCGCCATGAACGCAACACCGGGGATTTCGCCGCCCTTAACGCCGGAGAAATCAAGGGACAGGGTGTAGGTGCCGGGGCCGTCCACGGTCACAGCGTTGCCCTCTGCAAATTCGCCGGGATTCCACGCGGAGGTCGCCCAATCGCTGTCGGCGAACATCAGGAACGCCGTGTCCGTCTTGGGCACGAGGGTGAAGTCGATTTCGTAGGTCTTGACGGATTCAAACGCCGCCTTGTCCACGATGACAGGAGACACGCCCGTCAGATCCTTGTCGTAGGAGCGGACAGAAGCGTCAGTGGGAACTTCGGCAACCCATTCGTTCATGATGTTCATGCGGGTTTCCACCTCATCGTCAGAGGAGGTGTAGCCCTTGGTGAACGCAACGGATTCGCCGTTGATGCGGATATCGTTGAGCTTGATGGACATGCCGGGGAAGAGCTTTTCGCCGTGCTTGATGCCCAGCGCGGTAAAGGCAACGCCGGAAGCCGCGCCCGCTTCGGTCGCGGTGAAGTCCAGACCCACGGTGTAGTCGCCCGCGCCGGTCACGGTCGCGTTGGTCGCCTTCACAGCGGAATCGTCCGTGCCCCAGTACTGGCTCGTCCAAGAAGAGTCGGCGAACATGATGTACGCCATGTCAGCGCCGTAGCGGAAGAGCGTGAAATCAACCTCGACGTTTTCCACGCGCTCGAATGCCGCCTTGTCCACGGTTATCCAGTTCGCGTCCTCGGTCACGCCGTCCCAGGAACGCGCGTCGGCGGGCAGCTCGCTGACCCATTCGTTGTAGATGTTGGAGCGGGTAATGATGCCGTCGTCAGAAGAGGTGTAGCCCTTCTTCGCTTCGATGGGCTGACCGTTCACGCGGATTTCGTCTACGCGAATCGTCCAGCCGGGCAGCGCCTTTTCGCCGTTCTCCAGGCCGATGGCCGCGAACGCAATGCCGCTCGCCGCGCCTTCGGGCGTACCGGTGAAGTCAAGGCCTACGGTGTAGGAGCCCTCGCCGGTAATCGCCGCCTCGGTCACCTTCATGCCCTCCGCCGGCTCAGAGCCGTCGTGCCACCACTGGTAGTGCCAGTTGGCGTCGGCATACATCAGGAATGCCGTAGAGAGCGGTTCGACTTCGCCCGCCACGGGAGATGCCACGGGAGATGCCACAGGAGACGCCACAGGAGATTCCGCCACAGCGGTCATGCCCAGCGCCATCGCCAGCACCATCAGCAGTGCAAGAAACTTCTTGGTGCAATTCATGATGATTCCTCCTTAGAGAAGCTGATCGTGCCTGATGCCTGTCGGCGAAACATTTTCGTAAGTCTCCGAGGTTTACGAAAGCGTTTTCGTCTTTGCCCGGATTAAGGGCAGACATTTCCGCACTTGTAAATTCATTATAGCTTTTGGCGCGTCATTTGTCAAGTTCAAACCATATGATTTACAAGATTTGTGCAAGTTTTTACCGCACTTCTTTATTGAAACTGCCTAAATCAATCAGAAATTGATCTGCAAGTTCCTTACACGGATTTTTTCGTCAGACAACGTTTTCGTTGGTGTATTCGATCTGTTGCCGCTCTTTTTCCGACATGAAAACAGTTGTTTCCCTTTGATATTGTCTGTTTTAGATGCAGATTTACGTCATTTCCCGATTTTTCAGCATTTTCAGCAGGTTCCAGCGTCGCCGCGCAGCTTCTTCCGCCATTTTGCAGAGGGTTTCGCTCTTCGCCGGATCGCTCCGGCGCAATGCCGCAAACCGCCCCTGCCGCATCAGGAACGCCTGAAAATCCCCGTCCGGCGCTTTGCTGTCCAGCATCAGCCCATTCGCCGGATGATAGCGGTACAGCGGGAAATACCCGCACTGCACGGCGTCCTTCTCGATTTCCTGCACGTCACGCATGTCAATCCCGTGCGCAATGCAGGGCGCATAGGCAATGATGAGCGCCGCGCCATCCCACGCTTCTGCCTCGCGCATGGCCTTCAGCAGCTGATTCGGATTCGCGCCCATCGCCACCTGCGCAACGTACACATGCCCGTAGGTCATTGCCATCAGCCCCAAATCCTTCTCCGCGCCGGATTTCCCGCCGGACATGAGCCGCGCCGCCGCACCCGCCGGGGTCGCCTTCGATGCCTGTCCGCCCGTGTTGGAGTACACCTGCGTGTTCAGCACAAGCACCCGCACCTTCTCGCCCGATGCCAGCACATGGTCAAGCCCGCCGAAGCCAATATCAAACGCCCATCCATCGCCGCCGATGAGCCACACGCTCTTGGCCGCCAGCAAGTCCGTCGAATCCGCAATTTCCTTCACCAGCGGATGCGAAAGCGTCTCGCACGCCGCCAGCAGCGCTTCCCCCGCCTGTGCCGAGAGCGCTGTATCCTCACGACTGCCCAGCCACGCGCGGCACGATTCCGCCAATTCCGGACACTGTGCCGCCAGCGTCTCGACCTGCTCCGCCAGATGCGCCCGTCGGTGCTTCATCGCCAGATACATCCCGAAGCCAAATTCCGCGTTATCCTCAAACAGGCTGTTGCCCCACGCCACGCCCTGCCCTTTCTGGTTGACGGTATAGGGGCAGCTGGGCGCGCTCCCTGCGTAGATGGACGAGCAGCCCGTGGCATTGGCAATCATCAAATGCGAACCGAACAATTGTGTCAGCAGCTTGATATACGGCGTTTCGCCGCACCCCGCGCACGCGCCGGAGAACTCAAACAGCGGCGTTTTTGCCTGCGCGAGCGGGATGGTGTCCGCCTCCCCGATCGCTGTTTCCGGCAGCGACACGGCGAAATTCCAGTTTGCCTGCTCCTGCGCCATTTCCGCCGCGGGGCGCATCACCAACGCCTTTTCCTTCGCAGGGCACGTCCGCGCGCAGTTTTCGCATCCCGTGCAGTCCAGCGGCGACACCTGCACGCGGAAATTCCGCCCGGAAAACGCTTTGCCCTTCGCCCGAACCGTATGAAAATCCGCCGGGAGCGCCGTTTCCGCCAGCGGGTAGAACGTGCGGATGCACCCATGCGGGCAGACAAGGCTGCACAGCCCGCACTGGATGCACGCTTTCGCCCGCCACTGCGGAATCTGCCGCGCAATGCCGCGCTTTTCGAGCCGACTCGTGCCCAGCGGCGCAAACCCGCGCGCGTCCATGGCGGACACCGGCAGCATGTCTCCTTGCTGGCGCAGCATCGGGCGCATGAAGGCTTCGACTGCTGATTGCGGCGCATCATCCGGCGTATCAGGCAGTTCCACCCATTCCGGCGGCACGTCCACTCGTCGCAGTGCATTCGCCGTCTTCGCAATTGCATTCAGATTCGCCGCGACGACCCGCTCGCCCTTCTTCGCATATGCCGCCTGAACCGATTCGGTCAGCAGCTGCTGCCGCTGCTCTTCCGGCAAAAAGGCATTTAATTGGAAGAAAGCCGTCTGCATGACCGTGTTGATGCGCCCGCCCAAGCCGCACTGCGCCGCGATTGCGTCCGCGTCGATGGCGTACAGCAGCGCATGGCGTTTCGCAATGCTCCGGCGCAGCTTCGCGGGAATCTCCATGCCGTCCGGGAGATTCAGCAGCACCGTGCCGCCCGGCTTGACGCTCTGCGCCACCACGTCCAGATTCATCAGCGTCGGCTGATGGCACGCGAGAAAGTCCGCCTGCCCAATCAAGTACGGCGCGCGAATTGGCGCCGCCCCTATCCGCAGATGACTGACCGTGTACCCACCGGATTTCTTGGAGTCATACGCAAAATACGCTTGCACCTGCCGATCCGTCTGCGCGCTCATCATTTTTATGGCGCTCTTGTTTGCTCCAACCGTGCCATCTGCGCCCAGCCCAAAGAACTTGCAGCTGATAACGCCCTCGTCCGGCAAGGCAAAATGCGCGTCTATCGGCAGGGACAAGTGCGTCACATCGTCGTCGATACCGACGGTGAAGTGCTGCCCAGCTTCCATCGTGTCCAGCGCATCAAACACAGCCTTGACCATTGCGGGTGTGAACTCCTTGCTGCCCAGCCCGTACCGTCCGCCGCAGACCTTTGCCGTCCGTCCGGCAGCAAACAGCGCCGCGCTCACGTCCAAATACAACGGTTCACCGAGTGCGCCGGACTCCTTCGTGCGGTCAAGCACAGCGATCCGCTCCGCGCTCTCCGGGATAGCCGTCAGCAGCGCTTCTGCCGAGAACGGACGGAACAGGCGAACCCGCACCACACCGACTTTCTCCCCCGTCCGCATGAGTGCCCGCGCGGTTTCCTCCGCCGTCTCCGCGCCCGACCCCATCAGCACCAGCACTTTCTTCGCGTCCGGCACACCCGTGTAGGAGAACAGACGCATCGGGCGCCCCGTCAGCGCCGCGACGCGGTTCATCGTGTCCTGCACGATTTCCGGCAGGGCGAAGTAGTATGGGTTCGCTGCTTCCCGCCCCTGAAAATACACGTCCGGATTCTGACTCGTCCCCTGCTGATGCGGATGCTCCGGGTTCATGGCGCGCGCCCGGAACTGCTGGATTTGCGTCCGCGGCAGCAGTCCGCGTAATTCATCCTCGTCAAGCGCCTCGAACCGCTGGATTTCATGGCTCGTGCGGAAGCCGTCAAAGAAATGCAGCATTGGCACGCTGCCCGCCATCGCGCTCAGATGCGCCACGACCGCCAAATCCGCCGCTTCCTGCACCGATGCCGCGCAGAGCATCCCCCAGCCCGCACTGCGCACCGCCATCACATCGCTGTGGTCGCCGAAGATGGACAGCGCGTGGTACGCCAGCGCCCGCGCCGCGACGTGCATCACCCCCGGCAGCAGCTCGCCCGAAATTTTGCACATATCCGGCAGCATCAGCAGCAGCCCCTGCGACGCGGTGAAGGTCGTCGCCAGCGCGCCCGCCGAGAGCATCCCGTGCAGCGCGCCCGCCGCGCCGCCCTCGCTCTGCATCTCCGTCAGCCGCATTTTCTGCCCGAACACGTTGCGTTTGCCCGCGCGTGCCCACTCGTCACAGTTCTCTGCCATCGGCGTAGACGGCGTAATCGGATAAACCGCTGCCGTTTCGCTGAGCGCGTATGCCACCTGTGCCGCTGCCAAATTGCCATCGCCCACCATCGTTTTCATCCGCTTTTTGCACCTCCATGCGCCTGTTTCCGCGTATTGTATCCGCACGGATGCGTTTCCATGCAAAAGCACGCAGAAATTGCGAAAAAAAGTGAATTTCCCTCTTGACAGGCGGGGTAAAGCGTGGTATAATCATTTTCGCAGTCAGCGAGTGGCGCAAGTCAATCGTTGAAGTGCCAATGGGGAATGGTGTAATGGCAGCACCTACGACTCTGACTCGTATTGTCTAGGTTCAAATCCTAGTTCCCCAGCGTTTGCCTCCGTTGTCTAGTGGCCTAGGACGCCGCCCTCTCAAGGCGAAAACACGGGTTCGAATCCCGTCGGAGGTGCATCATCCTTCGCTCTTACAGCGGAGGATTTTTTTTGTGTTTCTTTATACGATTTCCAGATTCGCTGCGCATCTTGGCGCATTCTTGTATTGCATTTTTCGTCGTCTTCTTGCCTGTTCCCTGCTTTTATGGTATACTGAAGAAAAGGACGTAGGAGGGCACCCGACGATGAACACAGACGTGCTGTTTGACCGCGCATTTGCCATCCGTGCCGCAAAGCCGTGGCAACATTTGTTTGATACGCATATTTTTGCAGTTCGCTTTTCTGATGGTGAAATTGCGTGCTGCTCCGTCATGGGGCGCAACGGCACGCATCTGGCGCTGGCGCTTTATTCCCTCACGGACGGTCTGTACGCGCTTGACAAACTCATGACCACAGACATGCGCGTTCTGCCGCGCCATCGAGCGGAGGAATGTATGCTCGGGCAGGACTGCATTCAGGTATCCTTCGAGAATGCGCAGGAAATCCTCGCGAAGGAGGCAAAGGCCGTCCGCGCCTACGCCAAAGCACACGGCATTTCCCTGCGCGGACAGCACAATTTTCCGGTTTTCCATCGCTATCGTCCATCGCGCATGCCGTGGGCGCTGACTGACGAAACCGAGCAGCAGCATCTATTGGAAGCAATGGATGCCCTGCTGGAAATATCGCGTCGGCTCAACACAGAAGAGCCTCTTGCCTTGGGGCTGATTGAGGGCGACCCATTCACGCACCCGATTCCCCTGCTGACCGCGACCCCCGACGGCTATCGCTGGGATTCCTACACGCTGCAAAAGCCCGACGCGCCGGCACTCCCGACGGGCAAAATTGAGGATGAACTGGCGCTGGCGCGGCTGAAGAAGCGCAAGAAGCCCTGTGCACCGTGGGCGCTGGCGGTGTTTATGTCCCCCACCCCTGTTCAGGCCAAACCAGCCCAAGTGCCATATTTTCCTTATTTGCTCTGTGTTGTCGATACCGGCAGCGGCAAAATGCTGACGCTCACGCCGCCGCGCAAAATCGACGAATACGCTCCCCACTTCTCCGCTGATTTCCTTCCCCTGCTCCAGCAGCACGGTCTTCCCCGTGAGTTTTGGTCAGCGGATGACCGCACAACGGCATTCATTACGCCGATTGCCAAGCAATTGGGCATTCCCGTCAATGTGCAGGCGGACATGACGCCGATGGATGAACTGCTGGACGAACTTTACGACCATCTGAACGATGCTTCATTTGAAGGTGCAGATGAAATGGGCAATGCGCCGGATGATGCCGAGGTGCTTCGGCTTCTTGCCGCCCACATTGCCGACGCGCCGGAAACACTCCGCGCCATACCGGATTACATGCTGACCGAGATACGCGCCGCAATTGCCGCACTCCCTAACTCGCGGGACGCCTTGCGCGCACTGGACGAAGAAATAAAGCGCCGCCGTCTCCCGCCGCAACAATGAGGTGAAGCATGTCGCAGACCACAAAACGCGCCTTAGCGCAAAGCCTGAAAAAGCTCCTGCAAACGAAGCCGCTGAGCAAAATCACCATCAACGATATTGCTGAGGACTGCGGTGTCAGCCGGATGACGTTCTACTACCATTTTGCAGATATATACGACTTGGTAGAGTGGACGTGTCAAGAGGATGCGAGCGTCGCGCTTGCCGGCAACAAGACGTACAGCACATGGCAGCAAGGCTTCCTGAACATCTTCCATCTTGTCTTGGAAAACAAAACGTTCGTCCTGAACGTCTACCACTCTATCAGCCGCGAGCATTTGGAGCGCTATCTCTATCAGCTGACGTATGACCTGCTGATTGGCGTGGTTGAGGAAAAAGCCGTCGGGCTGTCCGTCAGTGACCGTGACAAGGCGTTCATTGCCAACTTCTACAAATACGCGTTTGTCGGCTTGATGCTGAACTGGATTCGCGAGGGCATGAAGGAAGACCCAACGGCGATTATTGACCGGCTCAGCGTGCTGATTCACGGCGATATCACCCGTGCGCTGCACAAATACAGCGCAAGCTGACATGTAATACTATTTCCAGATGAAAATGCGCCAAGATGCGCCGCGAATTTTTCATTCTGGCTAACGTGAATGAAACGCAGCGTAGCAGCGCTACGCTAAGTAGAATGAACGGACGCCAGAAGGGAAAAGGCGCAAGCAGATGGCGCAGGTGAATCTGGAAATAGTATAAACAGGCATCCGAAGCGAAAGCACATGCTTCAGATGCCTGTTTTTGCTTGATGAAAACTTATGCATCCAGCTCATCCAGAAACGAGCAGAGGTTTTCCTCCGAGTATTCGATTTCTGATGAGTACATCCGCGCCGCTTCGTTTTCGCCCAGCAGCGCCGACAGGCGCAGGAACAGCATCCCCGATACCGCACAAAACAGCACCCGCCCCGGCAAATCGCCATCCAGCAGCGCCCCCGGCACATGCCGATGCAGCAGGTACACCGTGAACTGCTCCACCGCCAGCGGGGAAAAATCCGGCAAATCGTCCGGCACATTCGTCAGCCGCGTCAGCACCGCGTCCCACGTCGGATCAAGGCGCTCCAGCGTCCGCAGGAAGTCCGCCCATTCCGCTGCCGTACGCGTTGGCATTACCGTGCCTGCCGCTTCACACAAGGCATTCAGCCGGGCAGGAATGCCGCGTGTTCTGTCCTGCATGATGCGGATGAGTGCCGCCCGCGCCTGCAGCAGCGCTTCTTCCTCCGGCGACCCCTGCGGACGTGTGCCGCCGCCCTGCGTATGCCACGTCATCGGCTGTGACCAGTGCAGGGTCAAATCCGCCGCCGCTTCGCAGCAGAGCCCGAAGCCAACTTCGGTGAATGTCGAAAACTCGTTGCGGTAGCGCGGATGGTCAGCACAGATTTGGCACAGCGCCCCTTCGCCGCAAGCGGTGATGATGTCGCATAAGCCGCTGTCATTCAGCATCGGGCAACGTTCATCCTCCCGCAGGCGGAAAGAAGCACCGTCCGGCGTGTCCGCAATCGCGTCGCGCAGCCGCTGCCCGATTTCACCCGTCATGGCAGCATACTTCGCCCGCGTGTCCGGGTCAATGTCGATTTCCCAGCCCTTGCAGCAGGTGTGGCGGCAGGCGTCCGCAATACAGCGGAACGCATCCGCCGTCGCGGGGTAAATCAGCGTCATTTCAGCGCCTCCCACAGCGACCACGCCAGCGCGCGCACCGTCGGGTCATTCGGCTTTTCCCACAAGCGCGCCGTCAAGTGCCACACGCCGTCCTGCTGATAGAGGATGCCCAGCCGCGCACAGCGTTCCGTATTGTCAATCATCTGCACCGCGGGGCGAATGTCCGCCGGAAGGCGCTGCACATGCGCCGTTTGCAGGATAGCGTACCACGCGGGGATGGTGTAATCCTCCTGTGCGAACCGCTTCAGCAGCGGCGACGCGGTGTCGATGGACAGCCCCATCGTCCCGACCGGCACAGGCTTGCCCATGCTCTCGCTGATTGAACGGAACATCGGGTAGCACCAGAAATCCGTGCAGTATTCCGCCGGAAGCTGCCCTTCCGCGCTCGGCACAACAATCGCCGCGCCGTCCGCCTTCTCTTCTGCGGATACAAACGCCACCATCCGCCCGTCCTTCTCGATGCCCTCGCGGGTGATGCGGATGTCAACCCGCGGAATCAGCCAAATCGGGTAATGATTGCGCGTGCCATCCTCCAGTGTCAGCGCGACGGTCAAGCCCGTGATGCGCTCCTGCATGGCGTCCCGATAGCACTCCGCCGGGAACGTGACCGACACTGCGTCCGTCAGCCGCCCCTGCCGTGCACCCGGCGCCACGTCGCAAGCGTACAGTTCGCGCTCACCGTCCATAAGGGTACAGCGGATGCAGGTATGCTGCTTCTCCGGGTCGCATTCGCTGATTTGCACATCAAAACGGATGTCCTCGCCCATCATGCCCGTGAACGACGCAAATTCGCCCAGCACAACCGTTCCGGCGCAGAACTCGCGCCACTCCTCGGCGGAAATCAGCCCCTTGTTCTCCATCAGCGCGTTCAGCACGCCGACAAGCGCCGTCCCCTGCCCGGTGTAATCCTGCAAGTCCAGCAGCTGGAAACCGGATACTTCCCGCGACCGCAGCAGCGTCTCGATTTCCCGCTTATAGCAGTCCACCGCCAGATGCCCCGTCTGCCGGAAGAAGGCTTCATGCTCGCCGTACAGCCCCGCCCGTTCCAGCTTCTCGCGCATGGCTTCGATGTTGCACGGCTTCAGCGGCCCAGTGTAATGCGAAATCTCCGAGAAATCAGGATAGAACACATACTGCCCAACCTCGTGGCTGATGACGGGCACATCCGGGATGAGGGCGTCCGCGGACTGCGCGTCCACTTCCTTCACGCCCGTGCCATACTGAATCTGCACCTTGCCGGCTTCACCCGACTGCCCCAGCGTTTCCGGAACGATGCTGGCATCATAATTGCTGACAGACTCCGGCGCGGTCGTCTGCACAATGCCCTGCGGCGCGTCACACATGGCGTAACTGCCGCGAATCAGCCGTTCGCGCCCCAGCCTGACGCCGACGAACACATTTTCCTCGTCCAGCACGTCCGGCACAAACTGGTAGTTGTTCGCGCCGCTGCTGTACAGCTTGGTGTCGTCCGCCTCGCGGTAGGCGCGCATCATGCGGTTCAGCACGTCCTTGCTGCCCCACAGCTCATTGCCCAGCGAAAGCCACAGGAACGACGGATGATGCCCGTATTCGCGCAGGATACGGAAGCCCTCTTGGAAGAGGAAATCGCGTTGGCGCTCGTCGTAGCCTTCTTCGCCCTCTTCCGCGACCGTCCCCCAGAACGGCAGCTCCGGCGCCATGTACACGCCAAGCAGATCCGCCGCCGTGAATGCCGCATCCGGCGGACAGGCGGTATGGTAGCGGTAATGGTTGATGCCGTATTCCTTGGCAATGCCCAAAATCGTCATCCACGACGCAACGTCAGTTGGCGTGTACCCGGTTTTGGGGTACAGCAGATTATCAACTTTGCCGCGCAGGAAGGTTTCGCGCCCGTTGATGAGCAGCCGCCGACCGAGCGTCCGCACGTCGCGCAAGCCGAATGTCGTTTCGTACACATCGCCGTCGAGGTCAATGGAGATGGTGTGGATTTCGGGGTGCGCTTCGTCCCAGAAGGCTTCATTGCCCTTGAGCGGGCATTCCCCGTCCAGCACGCCCCGGCGGTACGGCAGCAGATGCTCCATCTGCCCCGGCAGCACGATGCCCGCCACACCGTCGGGCGCGCCGATGATATGCCCATGCACGCGCAGGCAGCCGCGCCGCAAGTCCGGGCGCACGGTGAGGTCGGTCAGCAGTGTATGGGCGACGGTCAGGCTGATTTCGCCGGTGATGCCGTTCCAGTTGCTCTGCGTGTCCGGGCTGGTCAAATGCCCGCCGCGCGTGGGATAATCGGTATTATCCACGCGGATGACAAGGGTATGCTCGCCAGCGTGCACAGGCGGCAGGAAGTAGCGGTGCGGCGTACAGAGGCTCTCCTGATGCCCGATGGGGCGACCGTCGAGGTAGACGGTGGTTTTGCGGGTGCGTTCCAGCGTGAGCATCGTCTGCTCGCCCGTCCAGTCTCCCGCGGTGAACGTGCGCATAAACCACACCGCGCCTTCGAAGCGATACGCGTCGGTCAGGCAGCCCGTTTCCTTGGCGGAATTCGGCATTCCAAGCCCCGCCGCCGATGTTGTCCCCGGCAGCGTCATCGTCTCCGGGTACGCTTGCGGCATGGTTTCCTGTTTTTCCGCGTCCAGCTTCACCCGCCACTGTCCGCTCAAGTCGATTTTCATCATGGGTGTTGCAGCCTCCTTTCAAGCCAGAGGCTCCGCCTCTGGACTCCGCAAGGGGCATTGCCCCTTGACCCTTTCGCGCGATTGAGTTGTGCGCTTCTTCATACTTCTTCCGCGTGCTGATGCAGGATTTCGTCTCCGCAGAGGCGATTCCCCCTGTTCCAATCAAATTCAGCCAGAAAAAGAAAGACAAGTATGCCAAAACCCAAAAGTTCCTTTACCCAAGGATTCCCTTCCAAGCGAAATCCTTCCCCCACCTTGTAAGGGGCGCGCCTGCTCCAACGCAAATCGTCCCGAACCCTGACGCGCCAATCGAACGCGCAGGATTCTCCGTGCAGATGCGAGCGGCATTCTCCGGCGTCTGCCCGTAGCGCGCCATCAGGTTCTGGAACGCCTGCCGCATCAGCAGCACCGAGCCTGCCAGCGTGCCGTCGTGCAAACGTGCCTCATGTCCGCGCACCGTGACCGCTTGCCCGCCTAAGGCGTATTCGCCGTCCGGCAAGCCCGCTGCTTCCATGCTGTCCGTAATCGCAACGGTTTTGTCCGGCCCCTTGCAGCGCAGAAGCACCTTCACCGCGTCGTCGTGCAGGTGAACACCGTCGCCGATGAACTCCGCAAACAGGCGGTCATCCGTCAATGCCGCGCCGGGAACGCCGGGTGCACGGTGCGTGAACGGCGTCTGTGCGTTGTAGGTGTGGGTGACGCGGGTCGCGCCCCAGTCCGCCGCCTGATGCACCTGTTCGTCGGTCGCTGCCGTATGACCAATGGAAACGTGGATGCCGTTCTCCGCCGCCTTGCGGATGAAATCTTCCGCGCCGGGCAGCTCCGGCGCCATCGTGATGACGCGCACTGCCTGAATGTCGCCACCTGTCAGGTCAAGGAATGCCTCCCAGCTCGGATGCAGAAAAAACTCCTTCCGCTGCGCCCCTGCCTTCTCCGGCGATAGGAACGGCGCTTCCATATGCGCCCCCAGCACCCGTGCTGCACGCTGCTCCGGCGTATCCATCACGCGGCGGACGGCGGCAATCACCCGGCGCGTATCCTCCACGCTGGCGGACATGGTCGTCGGCAGGAACGCCGCAACGCCCTCCCGATACAACTCCCGTGCCATCTGGCGAATCGCGTCCTCGCCCTGCATCGTGTCATGCCCGCGGAAGGCGTGGATGTGTGCATCGACAAACCCCGGCAGGACAAAATCCCCCTGTAGGTCTATCACAGCCTCGCCAGCCAACGGCGCTAAGCCCTCGCCCATCGCTGTCACGCGCCCGGTTTCCAGCCGGACGCACAAATTTTCCCAAAAATGGCCATCCACAAAGAACAGCCCATTCCGCAACAGCACCGTCAACGCACCTCGCATTCATTTTCTCATGAAACTCTCATGCAATTATCATACCACAAAGAAGGGTTTTTTTCAATCGGCGCAGAATTTCTTATAGGTTGAAACCATGCGATTTTCGGATGAAAATGCGCCAAGACGCAGGCAGCGGGCGCAGGTGAATCCGAAAATTGCAAAAATGCGGGTATCCGCCGAATTTGTTGCGGTTTCTTCTTCATTTGTTCACATTAGGCTCAAATTCGGGGTGTATACTATGCTCCGAAAGCAAAGGAGGAAATCACCGATGTCCTTTTTCTCGAAGATGCAGAACGCCCTCGCGAACTGGATGCAGGGGCGCAACGGCCCGGATAATCTCGGCTTCACAGCGCTCATCGCCGCTATCGTTTTCAGTTTGCTTTCGCTGTTCCGCCTGCCGCTGGCGAGTTTCCTGTCCATGCTGTGCTATGTGTATGCTCTGTGGCGGATGCTGAGCCGCAACGTCGCCAAGCGGCAGGAGGAAAATCGCCAGTTCATGGACAAGACGGGACACGCGCAGACGGAAATCCGGCAGTTTTTCCTGCGGCTCAGGGGCATAAAGACCTACAAGTATTTCCGCTGCCCGCAGTGCAAAACACGCCTGCGCCTCAAGCGCGGCTGCGGCGAAAAGCACGTCACCTGCCCCAAGTGCCAGCACAAGTTCGACGAAAGGGCGTAAACAATGTTCGGCTATGTCAGACCCGGTCTGGAATCGCTCGATGAGGCGCAGAAAAAGCGCTATCGGGCATGGTACTGCGGATTATGCCAATCACTGGGCGACCGCCACGGCTTCCGCGGCCGCATGACGCTCACCTACGACATGACGTTTCTGGCGATTTTCCTCTCCGCGCTCTATGAGCCGGCGGAAGCGCACGGGCAGATGCGCTGTCTGCCGCACCCGAAGGAAGCGCACGATTTCGTCCGCACGTCGATGACGGATTACGCTGCCGATATGACCATCGCGCTGGCGTATTTCAAGGCGCTGGACGACTGGCAGGACGACCGCTCCCTGCCGGGCGGGCTGACCGCGCAGCTGCTGAAAAAGCGTTACGAGGCGGTCAGCGCGGATTATCCCCGCCAGTGCGCCGATTTGGAGAAGAACCTGCGGGCGCTGAGCGAGGTGGAAGCGGCGCACAGCGATTCCCCCGATGCGGCGGCAAACTGCTTCGGGGCGCTGATGGCGTCGCTGTTCGTGCGCGAGGAGGATTACTGGTCGCGCACACTGCGGCTGTTCGGCGCGTCGCTGGGGCGGTTCATCTACATGGTGGATGCCGCCTGTGATTACGATGCCGACACGCGCAAGCACAGCTACAATCCCGTGCTGCTGATGGGGCGTCAGCCAGAGGATATGCGCGACGTGCTGACGCTGCTGCTTGGCGACGCTTCAGCGGCGTTTGAGTCGCTGCCTATCGTCTCCGATGCGGATATTCTGCGCAACATCCTCTATGAGGGTGTCTGGCAGAGCTACAACGAGTTCCTCCACCGCCGCGCCGAAAAGCAGAAGAAGCACAGCGGCAACACAACCAAAGAGAATGGGGACGATTCCCCGGTGAAAGGAGGCTGACGAGCATGGTCACAGACCCGCGGAAAGTGCTGGGTGTATCCGAAACCGCCAGCCAAGATGAAATCAAGCGCGCGTATCGCCGTAAAGCCAAGGAGTGCCATCCGGATTTGCATCCGAACGACCCCGACGCGGCGAAAAAGATGAACGAGCTCAACGAAGCCTACGACATGCTGATGAACCCGGAGAAGTACGCCAACCGCCAGCAGCAGCAGAATCCGTATGGCGGGAATCCGTATAGCGGGAATCCGTATGGCGGGAACAGCTACGGCGGCAACCCGTACGGCTCTTACGGCGGCAATTCCTACGGCGGACAGCAGCAAGGCAATCCGTATGGTCAGCAGGGCGGCTACGACCCGTTCAGCGACTTCTTCGGCGGATTCGGCTACGGCAGCTACGGCGGCTATCAGACGCAGGTCAACCCGCCGCAGGAGCAGGCGGGTGATTCCGATCCGGTTCGCGCTGCCATCCGCGATATTCTCGCCGGACGGTACGCGTCGGCGTGTTCCATTTTGCAGAACGTCCCCAGCACGGGGCGGAATGCGCGCTGGTACTACCTGTCCGGCGTGGCGAACCACGGCGCGGGAAATCAGATTCAGGCGCTGGAACACATGAAGCGCGCGGTGCAGCTCAGCCCGAACAATGCGACGTATCAGGCGCTTTTGCGGCAGTATCAGCAGGCAGGGCAGACGTATCAGACGAATGCGTCCGGGTACAACACTTGGGCGATGGATCCGTCAAAATTGTGCATGAGCTTGTGCTTTTTGCAGATGTTCTGTCCGCTTTGCTGCCGGTGCTAAGGTGCTGCCAAGCCCCTTAACTCGGCGGAATTTTCCTATGCTGCTTGATTTGTTTTGTTGCAGGGGGTTCGCCTCTGCGGAGTGAAATCCCCTGCGCAACACAAAAAACTGTATGCAATGCGCGCAACTGAATCGCGCAAAAGGTCAAGGAATCAGTTTCCTTGAGAAAGTGTGGCTTTATGGGCAAAATCATCGGTATCGACTTGGGTACCACCAATAGCTGCATCGCCGTGGTTGAGGGCGGCAGCGCGATTATCATCCCGAACGATAAGGGCGAGCGCACAACGCCGTCCGTCGTGGCATTCACCGACAGCGGCGAGCGGCTCATCGGCAGCGCGGCGAAGCGTCAGGCAGCAGTCAACGCCGACCGCACGATTGCATCCGTCAAGCGCCATATGGGCACGGACTGGCGCAAGACCATCGCCGGGAAAAGCTACACGCCGCAGGAAATCAGCGCCATGATTCTTCGCAAGCTGAAGCAGGACGCGGAAAGTTACCTCGGCGAGCCCGTCACCGACGCGGTGATTACCGTCCCGGCGTATTTCGGGGACATCCAGCGTCAAGCGACGAAGGACGCGGGGCGCATTGCGGGCTTGAACGTCCGCCGCATCATCAACGAGCCGACCAGCGCCGCCCTCGCCTACGGGCTGAACAACGGCGCACCGCAGAAAATCATGGTCTACGACCTTGGCGGCGGCACGTTTGACGTATCCATCATCGAAATTGGCGAGGGTGTTATCGAAGTGCTGGCGACGTGCGGCGACAACCACCTCGGCGGCGATGACTTCGACGAGCGCATCGTGAATTTCGTCTGTGATGCTTTCCAGCGGGAACATCATGCTGACCTTCACCGCGATTTGGCGGCCATGGTGCGCGTGAAGGAAGCCGCAGAGCAGGCGAAAAAGGAGCTGTCCGTCACCGAGATGACCACCATCAGCCTGCCGTTCATCAGCACAGTCGGCGGTCAGGCGGTGCATTTGGAGCAGACGCTGACCCGCGCGAAGTTCAATGAATTGACGGCGGATTTGGTTGCGCGGACGGAAGGTCCTGTCCGCAGCGCCCTCAGCGACGCGGGCATTGCCGCCAGCGAGCTGGGCAAGGTGCTGCTGGTCGGCGGTTCGACGCGTATCCCCGCCGTGCAGGAGAAGGTGCGCCAGCTGACCGGCATCATGCCGAGCAAGAGCATCAACCCCGACGAATGCGTGGCGCAGGGCGCGGCGATTCAAGGCGACACGCTGAATGAACACACGACGCTGACAAACTCCACGGGCTTGCTGCTGCTGGACGTGACCCCGCTTTCGCTGGCAATTGAGACGGTCGGCGGCATCGCGACCCGCGTCATCGAGCGCAACTCCACCCTGCCTGTGCACTATCAGCAAGTGTTCACCACAGCGGGCATGTTCCAGTCATCAGTAGAAATCAACGTCCTGCAGGGTGAGCGTCCGATGGCGCGGGACAACAAGAGCATCGGCAAGTTCCGTCTGAAGGGCATCCGCCGCGCAATGGCAGGCGTACCGAAAATTGAGGTCACGTTCGATATTGACACCAACGGCATCCTGACCGTCTCCGCGCGCGACCAGGACACTGGACGCGCCCAATCCATCACCATCACCGCCGACAACAAAATGAGCGAGGATGAAATTCAGCAGGCGATTCGCGATGCGGAGCAGTACGCCGCGCAGGACGCTTTCCGCCGCAACCTGATGGACACCATCAATCAGGCGCAGCACCTTTTGGCGCAGGTAAGTGCTGCCTTGAACCAGTGCAGCAAGCAGCTGGACAAGGACGAGAAGAAGCGCGTCAAGGACGACGAAGCTGCCCTTCGCCATCTGATTGGGCGCGCCAAGCCCGACAAAATGGCGGCGAATGACCTGTCCGCCATCAAGAGCGCCATGTCGACCCTCGAAAGCAGCAGCGCCCACCTGATGAGCCTCTTCGACCCGAACGCGCAGAGCGGCGGACAGTCATGACAAAGCCGCACCACATCCGGCGTGCGCTGCTGATTGCCCCGACCGTCGTGGCGGCGCTTGCCGCAGGGGGCATGGTTTACCTGACAAGCTGTGCCATGGCGGAGCAGCCCGTCACGGCGATTCTGCCGACGCTGCTGGGCAGTCTGGAATAACAAGCAAGGGGATTGCGTCCACAATTTCGGACACAATCCCCTTTTTCGTTGCAATAATCATCAGAACAGCAGCAGAATTCCCTGCGCCGCCAGCACCGCCGCACACGCCGCAAGCGCCACCGTCAGCAGGCTCTTCCCCTTCCACGCGAGGAACACCGCTGCCACCAAACCAACCGCCGCCGTGCGCATATCCCCCGTGGAATACAATACGTCGGGAATCGTCATTGCCCCCAGCACCGCGAACGGCACATAGTGCAGGAATGACTTGACGAACGTTGATTTGATTTCCTTGCGGAAAATCGTCAGCGGCAGCATCCGAATCAGGTACGTCACACCCGCCATCACAAGCAGGTAAATCGGAAAATTTGCCGTCATTGCGCATCACCCGCTTTCGTTTCTTCCTCCCGCACGGGGAAGAACCACGCGCCCAGCGCCGAGGCGGCAATAGCACAGATGATGATGACAAACCCGCTGGACACCTGCGAGAGCATCGGCACATAGCGGAAACACAGGCTCATCGCGATAGCCATCAGCACGACAATGCGCACGGGCTTTTCCTTGCGCGCGGGTGGCAGGATGATGGCGAGGAACATGCCGAAAATCGCGATACCGAGCGCATTGCGGAGGAAAACCGGCAGCAGCGTGCCCGCGACCGCGCCCAGAATCGTACCGACCGACCAGCCGAGGTACGGCGCGGTCATCAACCCATACAAATACCAGTGACTGACCTTCCCCGGCTGACTGGATGCGACAGCGAATATCTCGTCCGTATTCATGAAAGAGAAGAACAGGCGGCGCGGTGTGTTCATATCCGAATCCATCTTCTGGGAGATGGACAGGCTCATCAGCGCATAGCGGAGGTTGATAATCAGCTGCGTCAGCGCGACTTCGAGGTACGACGCCTGTGCGAGAATCAGCGGCAGCCCGGCGAACTGCCCCGCACTGGTGACGTTCGTCATGGAAATCAGCAGCGCTTCGAGCGGCGACAAGCAATCCGCCACTGCCTTCATGCCGAACGTGAACGCAACGGATAGGTAGCCCAGCCCAATCGGGATTCCATGCCGGAAGCCCTTCGCAAAGAGTTTACGATTCATCGTCATTGATGCCTTCTTGTCGAAAAAGTCGGAACACAGCGTTTATGATAGCACGAAGTCCATCCCTTCGTCAACGTCTGTGCAGCAAAAGAACAGCAGGGAACTTCGTCCCGTTTCATTTGTCCCTGCACCCATTTCGCGATTGGCTGATGGCGGAAAAGACATCACCCGACGCGCCGCCGAGTTGTGCGGTATTGCCCATGCAAAACCGGCAGCTGATGGCACTTCATCGACTGCCGGTTTGCGTCTGTTCCTTCTGCAAACATAAGCAGCCACACACCGTAGCGCATGGTTGCTATGGATATTGATTCAGTTCGATAAACTGGAATTTGAAAACCACGATTTCATAAGTGGTTACTGCCCCTCATAGGGCTTTAATAAAATCCTCCAAAACGCTTGAAAACAAAGGATTTATCGCAATGTGTCCGCCTTATCCCTTTATACGATTTCACTTGCGTTTATGCTTCCCTCGCCACCTCATAAGGGCAAAAATAAGGGAAGAAAAATCTGATAACAAGCTATAAAAACAAGTGGCAATCGGGAAACTGTGACATATGTGCGAATATATTATACTGGAGGATTTCAAGATGGACAAGTACATTTATGATGAAAACAACGGTCTTTGGTATGAACTGCAAGGCGAATACTATTTGCCGTGCCTTAGCTTGCCACCCGAAGAAGAAAAGCCTATCGGGATATGGGGACAGCGGCACAAACGCTACCTGAAAGAACATAGAAAAGCAACCTACACAACACTTCTGACCAGCGGTAAGCTCAACACTTATCTTTCCGGCATCAACGAACAGGCGCAGGAACGCTTTGAACGGCTCATAGATGGCATGAAGCAGGCACAGGGTATCACGGAACAATTAAAGGCGGAAAACGCCTTAGAATGGGTCAGGAGAATGAATAATATACGGGCTTGTGCGATGGAGATTGTGAATAAAGAAATCATCTTCGCATAGCAGACTGGCGGTAACGCAAAGCGAGGGGTAAAGGTGTAAATGCCTTACCCCTCGTATTTTATGACGAGAATATGGCTTAACACAAGGCATTTGTGGGTTAAAAGCGCTACAGTAGAGAGATTATGCTGAAAACATAGGGTTTGGCAATCCAAAAGCAAACTCTTTATGAATGTTGTCTGTTGCCTCTTGACTTATATCGGCAATCTATATATAATCGATATGTAGACTGTCGATACAAGGAGGGACATATATGGCAATTGATAAATCTCTGATTTCAGGGAATACAGATATGCTGATTTTGAAGCTGCTTGAAAAACAAGATATGTATGGGTATCAGATGATAGAAGAACTTGCGAAGCAATCCGACCATACTTTTGAATTGAAAGCAGGAACATTATATCCTCTGCTCCATCTCTTAGAGCAAAAGCAGTATCTTGTGTCCTATGACGGAGAAACTGTTGCGGGGAAAACAAGAAAATATTACAGGATTACAGATGAAGGGAAAAGATTTCTTGTGGTGCGGCTGTCTGAGTGGGAAAGCTACTCTGCCGCAGTCAATAAGGTTTTGTCGGGGGGTGTTTTGCTTGCAGGAATATAATTCTCCCGAAGAATATATCAAGGATGTTCAAAGATACATTCGTTGGAGCAGAGCAAAGGTTGTGGCAACAAGAGAGCTTTCTGACCACATAAACGACCAATACGATGCTTTGCGGGAAAACGGTCTGAATCAGAAAGAAGCAATGAGAAAAGCCATTGAAGAAATGGGCGATGCAGATGTAGTTGGGACAGAGCTTGATATTGTCCACCGCCCGAAAGTGAATTGGCTGTTGCTGCTCATAGCAGGCGTGTTGCTGCTGAGTGGTATTCTAATCTCTGCTATGCTAACCTCAATATCCCTGACCGTACCAAAGATAATCGGTATTGTGCTTGGAGTTTGTGTTGCTGCTTTTTTGTATTTTATTGATTACACTGTCTTAATTCGCTTTCCAAGAGCGTTATACGGACTGCTCTCACTGGCGGCAATCTTCGGGCTACTCTATGAATTATGGAACGGATTTGCACCGCTTGGATACGGTTTTCTGTTCTACCTGCTGCTATGCTATCCGATTGTTTTGGTCGGAATCCTGTTTTATGAAAAGAACAGTGAAAGCGAGACAAAAATCATACATTACTGGCTATATGCTATTTTTCCGCTGACTTTAGCGTTAATAAATCAAGCGTTTCCAGTTTTTGTGTTGCTGTTGGCTTGCGAGCTATTCATCTTTTGCTGCGGGTTAAAATTAAAATGGCTGAAATGGAATCGTGTTAATATCTTCGGTGTGGCTTGTATGCTGATTTTTCTTATTATCGGAGTGTACCTGTTAAGCCGCTTTTATCATCTTTTTCGCTTGCAGGAAAATACAGGATATTTACAACAGCTCGATTTCTTTTCGGTGTTTCGTGAAGCGGAGTTAATTGGAAAAAGCGGAATGCCTGTTGATGTGAAGGTAATGAGCTACTTCTATGACCACCCAATCACCCTGCTCCTGTACGAATACGGAAAATTTTCACTTGTATTTTTGCTGTTTGTATTCGGGATATTGTTTGCTATCCTTTACAGGACTTCAAAAAAGCAGGATACAGAGGTTGGCAAACTTCTAACCAATACCGTGCTGTTGATTTATATTTTACGAATTGTTTTCACTGCCTTATCCGACATTGGGGTTCTTCCGAACTTCTTTATGTGCGTCCCCTTCGTTGTAACAGGAGGAATGTTCATTATTTACGATATGGCACTTGTTGGAATTATCCTATCAGTAAACCGCAATGAGAGCATTGCAAAGGATTGGATTAAATTAAAAAGCAAGCGTAACGCTGCTAAAAACGGAGGTCAACTATGAAAAAATTCTTATGTGCTATTCTATTCTTGACGATGGTAATCAGTCTCTCCGCCTGCGGCGGTAAAGGCGTTTCGACACTTGTGAAGCATTATGGTCAGGAAAAGGTCGATGAAATGGAAATCGAGTGTACCGATGAAACACAGCTAAAGGTCGCAAATGACCTCATAGCAGAAGCAAAGGATATTATGTCTTACTGCGGGTCAGGAGACGGTACGAATAAAGAGGACTGCGGTGCGTTAGAAAGATACTATTTCTTTGATGATAAGGCGGTTCGGGCAGATGTTTCGATAGAACTTGTAACCACCAAACAGGAAAATGGGAAGGGATATATCTGGGTGAAATATTCAGCCGATTATTACGATAAGGATGATACTCTCATTTCTGGTAACGGAGAAGCATATTCACGTTGGGATATTGAACAGTTAGATGGAAAATGGACGGTAACGTTAATTGACGAAATACCGTAAGGATTGGTGAGTGTATGCAGAAACAAGCCGAATGGATATTATGTCCTGTTTGTGGCAACAAAACCCGTGACAGAACAAGATATGATACGGTCTTGAAAAACTATCCTCTCTACTGCCCGAAGTGCAAGCAGGAAACGCTGATAGAAGCAGAGAACTTGAAAGTAACCGTTATAAAGAAACAGGAAAACTAATCTCTATATGTATGCCGCCGTGTATGGGTAAAACCATAGCGGCGGTTTTTCTTCGCCTATCGGCTGCCTCTGTCAAAGGATTTCTTTCGTGGCTTTTGCTGTCTGCCCTGCTCCTGCAACTGTCTGAGCCTGTTTCGGACGCCCTCCTTTTCGGGCGGTCTTGGCGGTCTGCTCTTTTGTTTCACCTGACGCTCCCATTCGGCAAGGTCACGGTTGTATTGTTCCACAACGGCTTCCGCCTCCCGATAGGTCGCCATGAATGCCTGCACATCGGGATAACCGTCCTCCCTGAGAATATCGGGGAGCTTATCCAGCCTGCGGTCAATTTCTTGCTCCGTCTGCTGTATCTGCTCGGTAAGGGCTTTGCGCTCCTTGCCCTTGAAAATCCCTGTTGTTTCTGCAAGCTGTGTTTTCAGCTTGGGCAGAATGTTGTCCTGCAAATTCCTAATCCCTCTTGCCTCATCCTGCACCCGTATCATTAGATTCCGCATGGTGCAGAACTCTGTCATATCAATATCCAGCGTGGGCTTCGGCGGTATCCCGTATTCACGGATAAGGTTTTGTAAAATGTCCTTCGCCTTGTTCACGATACGGCGGAACAGATTCGGCAGCCAGCCCTCGCTTTTAATGGATTGGCTAACCTTGTCGTGTATCTCGGTTTGTTTGATTTCCAGTATTTTAGCCTCCTCAATCCCCGATACAAGTGCCATGTCCGCTGTCCTGTTCCATTCCTGCCTTGTAGCGTTGTCGGCTGCAATCTCTTCGGCTTTGGGATTGTTCTTGCCTATTTTCTTTGTCGGCAGGTACACGCTGTTTTTGTCAAATACCTTCAGGTGCTGTTCAGGGTTTTCAATATGGAGATTGATAAGGTTTGTATAATCCTCTTTTACCTCCCGAAGAAAAGGCTCTCTCTTGAAGCGGTCATCCTTTACGGTGAACAGATGGCTTTCGTAAACCTCTCCCTTTTTGATAATGGTACAGCCTTTTCTTATCTGCCCGTCCTCACCTGTGATTTCCTTCTTGGTGCGTACCCGCTTGCCTGTTTCGTCAAAGAATACGCTTCTTGTGGCAATCTTCACATCAGGCTCAGGAAGCAGCTTCCTTTCGCTGAAAATCAGATGAATGTGGTAATTGGTCTTGCGCTTATTGTGGTGCAATGCCGACACACATTCCACGCCGTACCGCCTGCGGAACTCATCTGTAAAATCCTCAAGCACCTGCTGCGGCTCGTACTGCGTGTAAACTTCGGGCAGGGCGATAATCAGCTCCCTTGCCTCAATACATTTCCCCTCTGCGCCGCTGCGCTGGAACTCCTGCCGGCTCTCCCTTGCGAGATTATTCCAAAAGGCATTGTCGGCGGTGCGGTAAGTGGCGTACAGATTTTCCTGTCTTGCGTGGCTGGTGATATACGATATTCGTCCTTTGACATTAGGCAGCTTCGACATCTGTATGAAGCTGTGTCTTGCCATAATCCAACCTTTCTTTAAAATATACCGTTCTCATTTTGCAACCGTCTTGACGGTTGCTGCTGTTTCGGCGGCTTTGCTGACGGAACAGCGCCGTATCAAAAGCGGCAGGGATTTCCTGCAAGCGTTGATACGGTAGCTCCCCGCAGGGGCGAAATACCCTGAGTACAAATCGACAGATTTGTGCGAGGGGTGTATTTCGCTCTCAAACGCCGAGGGCTTTAAGAACGGTCAATCTACTCGGCGGACATCATTCTGATTGAGAAGATTTCTGCCTTGATTGACCGTCATAAAACGCTCCAGCGTGTCCCTTCGGATAATGGTCTTGCGCCCTACCTTTAAGACAGGCAGCTTGCCCCAGTCCACCAATTTCCGCATGGTGTTCCTGCCGATACCCGTACATTCGGCGGCTTCCTCGATGGTCATACCTATTTTAACTGCGTTCATTATCTCATCCTCCTTTTGAAATACTTGTTTTGCAACTGTACAATCCTAATTATACTTATTTTGCAATCTCGTGTCAACCTGTTTTGCAACTGTTTAGGAATTTTTTTTAATATTTATCCCGTTTCAGGGTTGCAATCTGCATTTTGATGTGCTATAATGATACTCGTCAGGAGGTGAAAACCTTGAAAAAAGAAATTGAATTCACCGCAAAACAAGTCGGTGAACGGGTAAAAGAGCGCCGAACAGAACTAAACCTTACCATGCCTGAGCTTGGAAAGCGTATCGGCGTAAACAAATCCACCATTCAGCGGTATGAAGCAGACGGCGTTGACCCGAAGCGTACTATGATTATCAACGGTCTTGCCGATGCGCTGCTTACCACTCCCGAATGGCTGACAGGGCTTTCCGAGGAAAAGGAATATGATGCCCGCACGCTCTGCCAAAAGGACATTGAGGAGCATATCAAAAAGTACCTTGATACGGTTTCCTCCACGGTCAGCGGAGAGCCGCACCAGCAGCTTCTTACCACCTTCCTCGGCAAGATGATTGACCTGTACTCGGTGCTGTGCCACTACTTTGCTAACGCTATGGCGGAGGTTGACCGTGTGGCGGAGGACGAGGGCTTGAAGCAGTCGATTATGCGGTATGCGATTGAGGTGGGCGCAATCGAAGAACGGGTCTACCGCAAAGAAATGGAAATACCTATCGAAGATATGAAGCGTTTTTTAGACGGAATTTTACATATCTACGATGAGGGACGCACCAAAGTATCTATGGGCGACCTCTTCGGGATAGTGACGGAAGCCGAAAACAGGCTTGCCG
>ULJH01003477.1_pt1 | contig 25439 bp, 22 predicted proteins | sample 1950781 | NCBI WGS metagenome assembly ULJH01 (sample SAMEA4835462, study PRJEB28245) | human gut metagenome | biome: gut microbiome; material: fecal sample | place: Denmark | collected 2008 | reverse complement strand
ATAAAGATTCAGGGAGAAAATCTGTGGAAAATATATAGATTCCCTTCGCAAGCGTTTAAATATCTGGTATTTGGCAGTCTGCTCCTTCGGCTCCTACAATGGTTCTAAAGAACAGATAGAGTTCACAGAAACATCACAATTTCCCACTTGCATACATGTTCTATAAGATGTATAACAATAATCGAAAAGAGGGAAAGAACAAAGAGAGGATCCGAAAGGATCGGAACGGATGAACTTCCCGCGGATCACAAATGACATTTGAAAAGAGCCGGCCGCAAGAACAACGGTTATGACCCTTGATGTAAAAGGAGGAATGACTTATGTTGATGCCTATGCTTTGGACGAATGGATACGATATGATGGATCCTTTTGATGACTGGTATGATCCTTTTGAGGATATGGTATCGCTGGTGACGGAGCCCACAAAGGACGAGATCGAGAGCGAGAAGAGCATCGAAAGACATGACAGGAAGCTTGCGAAGAAGTATGATCACGCACTTCGCCGTGAGTGGAATCAGATGAATGATCTGATGAGCAAGAACGCGATGAAGACCGATGTTGTAGACAACGGCGATCACTTCACGGTAAAGGCAGATCTTCCTGGCTTTGACAAGAAGGACATTAAGATTGGTATGACGAACGGAGTTCTGACCGTCAGTGCTTCTCATGAAGAGAACAAGGACGAGAAGGACGAGAAGAGCGGCAAGTATCTGCGTCGTGAGCGCAGAACCGCATCGTATGAGAGATCCTTCCATGTCGGCAAGGAAGTAAAGCCGGAAGAGATCGATGCAAAGTATGAGAATGGAGTTCTCACACTGAATGTACCGAACAAGCAGGCTGCTGTGGAAGAGAAGAAGGACGAGGTCAAGCAGATCGAAGTCAAATAATCTCTCTCATGAGATAAAATCGTATCGGCAAACCTTGAACGCCCCGAAAGGGGCGGACAGGGCATAACATAAGGAGGCTGCAGGACAGTCACGCAAGTGGCCACTCTGCAGTCTTTTTATTTTGTTCCAAAGAAGCTTCAGACTCCTTTGTTCGATGCTTTCAGCGGCGGGATGCATCCTGATTTGTTTTTTTCTATCCCTCCTATATAATGATGGAACGAAATACGACGAAATCAGAGGTATCTTGTTATGAAACAGAATGATGTGATGGATTTACGCTGGCAGAGCTCTTAATCGTGGCTGCCATCATTGGAGTGCTGGTGGCAATTTCGATTCCAATCTTTTCCTCACAGCACAGCATGAGAAGTCCAGAGAAGCAACGGATCTGGCCAATGTCCGCTCCGCGTATGCGCAGATTATGCTGGAAGCGATGAATAAGGAAAATCCTGATCCGATCCGGGTAGATTTGAAACAAAAGCGGTATGGCTGGCAGACAGGTCTGCCGATCACTATTGGAGGAATTACTTTTAATGGTACAGCTACAAAGGATGGATTCGCCTATTACACTTATGGCGATGATCATTCGATTAACAGCTTCGTTTATGTGAGCCCTACAGTGGTCTATGAAACCAAGGATGAAGGGAAAACCTGGTACAACATTACCCAGAAATCAAAGTACTTGGCTGATTTACACAGAGGAAGCGGGCAGGATACAACATAAAATGGCTGCAGAACAGTCACGCAAGTGGCCTGAAACTAAGCCTCTTCGTTGGAATGCCATTCTTCATTTGATGGCAGCGACAATCAACAGTTACCATGACCGTTTTACTCAGTATTTGAAATTTGTCCAAAGCGAGGATTTGGTTATTGATGGTGCAATGACTGATCCAAAGGGTGATAGGGCTCTTTCCCCGTCATTGCAGGCAGATCCTGATCTGTATCTTCATGTTGTTAGCAAAACCAATGATGGAATTATTGTGCGTGGAGCCAAAGCACATCAGACAGGGATTTGCAACTCTCACGAGATTCTTGTCATGCCGACTGTTGCTATGAAGGCCGGAGAAGAGGATTATGCAGTTTCTTTTGCTGTGCCAAGTGATACAAAAGGAATCACGATTGTGATTGGCAGACAAAGCTGTGACACGAGGAAGTTGGGAGGCGGCTGCATGGATGCCGGAAACTGCCGATACGGCGGAGTGGAACATTCAGGTACTCGTCATTGGAGCAGAGATAATTGGATATCATTTGATTTCAGATATTATACAAACCTTCCTTGGAGCCCGGTTTTCAGAAGAGGATGAATTCAAAAACCGTATTGCAAAACTGGACCACATGGATAATAAGCGGGCTATTTCTATGGACTCGAAACGAAACTAATGAACTGCTCGCTCAAGATTGCTAAGAGAGGCCCAGGCCATTCAATGGCTGGGAGGGAAGCGCCTCGCAGTGAACCTCTCCACCTGAGGATGGTGCCTCAGATGGAGCTTCCGGAAGCAGTGTGGATCTCCGGAATCATTACGCCGTCCACTTCGTACAGCCGAGCTGGCAGAGTTGTCTGATGCCGTGCAGGCCGATGGGACAATTGCGGATTTCGCAAAGGCTGCAACCGACCCGGAATTCCGTGCGAAGATGTACGAAAAGTACGGCATCGAATAATGCTGTTACAGCAAAATAGCCGGCTAATCCGCAGCTTAGAACCGGATTCCCTTCGCAGGCACATCGCGCTCGTTGGTGCTGATGAATGCTTCATAGGCGCTGTCCTGAACAAAGGAGTTTATTTTCTCGTTGTACCAGCCGAGCTCTTCCTTATTCACTTCGAGCCGGGCCTCCTGTGTTTCTCCGGGCTCCAGTGCGATTTTTGCAAAGGCTGCAAGTGTTCGCACCGGGCGGTCTACAGTTGCTTCCGGGAAGCCGACATAGAGCTGAACAACCTCCTTGCCGGAGCGGTCTCCGGTGTTGGTAACGGGAACGGAGAAGACAGCCTTCTGTTTATCGTTGGAGATAAGCGCCGGGGTTCCGAGAGAGAACGTGGTGTAGGAGAGACCGAAGCCGTAAGGAAAATCGCACCCTCTCCCTTCCTTGTCCAGCTTGTGGTACCCGTGGTAATAGCCGTAGGCCTGTGCCTTTGAGTTCCATTTTACCTGAGGATAGTCCTTCTCGCTCTGCGCAATGGCAAAGGGGAGCTTTCCGCTGGGGTTTACCTTACCGAACAGGATGTCCATGATGGCGCTTCCGCCCTCCTGACCGGGGTAATATGCGAAGAGGATCGCCTTGACTTCGTCCTGGAAGCTGTGTGTCATGATTACGTTGCCGCCCATCAGTACCACAGCGGTGTTGGGATTGGCGGCTGCGGCAGTATGGATCATGTCCAGATCCTTCCTGTGCAGCTCCAGCGATTTGCGGTCGCCGCCGATGGTGAAAATATATTCGCCCTCATCGCCGTGGTTCATGCCTGCGGCAATGATGACGACGTCTGCGGAACGGATCTCGTCTATTCTCCTTCGAACCTCCTTTGTCGGAATGAAGGTGCAGCTGTGGTCAGGATAGAATTCCTTCATGGCACCCAGCATGGTCCGCACGTAGGGAGGACGAACCTTGGAGGAGCCGTGGTCTCCGATATTTTCCACGTTTGAGAGGTCTCCAACCAGAACGATCTTCGCATTTTCCGGCAGCGGAAGGAGGCTGTCCTTATTCTGCAGTAGCGTGATGCCCTCCTCTGCAGCACGTCTTGCAACGTTCACATGCTCCCTGGAGGCAAGAACGGACGGATCCGGCATTTTCTGATCCTTCCTTGCTGCGTCGAAGGCAAGCGTGGTCCTTACAATGCGAAGGCAGGCTTCGTTCAGATTTTCCTCCGAGATCTTTCCGTCGGCGATGGCCTTGCGGATTTTCTTCTCCTTGTAGTGCTGCCGGACATGCATTTCCACATCGCAGCCGCCGGAGATGCCGCCCTCAGCGCTCTTTACGCCCCAGAAGAAATCGCTGATGACAAAGCCGTCAAAATCCCAGTCACCCTTCAGAACCTTTCGCAGCAGATAGGGATTGTGGCCGCATTTTGTCCCCTGATAGAGATTGTAGGCGTTCATGATGGAGGCACCGCCGCGTTTTACAAATTTGCGGAAGTGGGGAAAATAAACCTCCTGCTCGGTGCGCTTGTCTGCGGTCACGCTGACCTTGAAGCGGGAGCGCTCCATGGAATTGAAGGCAAAATGCTTGCCGCAGGCGATCACGTTTTCACCCTGAACGCCCTCCATCAGCGCAGCAGCCATTTCGCCCATATGGTAGGAATCCTCACCGAAGGACTCCTGGGAGCGGCCTGCACCCGGATTGTACGGGATGTTCATGCAGACACCGCCGAAGTAATTGCCTCCGTTGGCCAGTGTTTCCTTACCGATGACGGAGCCGATTTCACGCTCCAGATCGGTGTTGAAGGTAGCGCCGCAGCACATGGACACAGGAAAACAGGTGGAATGCCCGGAAACAATGCCGCGCGGTCCGTCGCAGAACTTCAGCTCCGGAACGCCAAGCCGTTCGCAGCCGCCGAACGCGTAGGGATGGGAATTGTAGTCGCCGCCGCCCATGCTCGCCTTCAGAGCCTCATGTCCCGCCATCATATGGACCTTCTCTTCAAACGTCATCTGCGAAACAATTCCTCTTGCCTTCTGGTCAAAACTCATCCGATATTCTTTTGTACATTTCATGATAGAACCCCTCCTGTTATGAAACTTTTAATGCGGAACTTGTTATTTATGAAACGATGAAGTAAATGGTACTTCGGATGATGATATTTTTCTTCGCGGAAGAAAAATATGATATCATAAAATTAACCGGATTATAAGAAAATTGACATGCGATTGAAGAAGATCGCTTGTCCGAAAACGGATTTAAACGCAGAAAACGCAGGGAAAACAGGAACGGCGGGAGAGAGGATGCGGAAGGAAAAAGAATCACTTTGGAAAGAGGACCGGCAGTATGTTTCCGGCAATGATGTGCAAAGATACCAGCTGCACAATGCGGAATGGGGGATCATTCACTCTCCGTATGCAATGGAGGAGCGGGTGATCCGGCTGATTTCAGAAGGGAATACGGAGGAGCTGCTGCATTTTGGAGAAGGCGTTGATGTCAGAAGTCCGCAGCTTGGAACCATGTCGAAAAATCCGAAGAAGCAGATGGAATATGCGGCGGTTCTTGCGGTATCCTTTGGCTTCCGGGCTGCAATCAACGGCGGAGTGGATCCATATTTTGCCTATGATCTGAATGATTTGTTCCTCCAGAGAATCTCGGAGGCAGACGGCGAGGAGGCGCTGATGTCAATTATGGAGGAAGGAATGCTCGCAGCGGCAAAGGAGGTCCGGAAAGTTATTCGAAGAAGAGAAAGTTCCCCCTATGTGAAAAAAGTAAAGAACTATATCCGAAGTCATCTGACGAGTCACCTGACGCTTTCGGACATTTCGAAGCATATCGGTGTCAGTGAGGAATATCTGTCCCGGCATTTCCGTGCCGTGACGGGAATCGGAATACATTCCTATATAATGGATGAAAGGATTCAGGCGGCGAAGAATCTGCTGTGTGAGGAGAAGCTTTCCATAGAACAGATCGCAAATTATCTGGACTTTTCTTCCCAGAGTCATTTTACCGCTGTTTTTCGTAAGGCAGTCGGAACAACCCCGGCAATATGGCGGAAAGAGCATAAAGAGAGCAATTTCGAAATTTCGATACCGGATACCGAAAAGTGATGCGGAAACTGGTACAATGGAAGCGGGTAGAGAGTAAACGGGAAAGGAGATACAGAAGATGAAAAGAAGAATATTTTGCTGTCTGACAGCAGCCCTTGCAATAAGCCTTGCCGCCTGCGGAAGTGGGAATGGTTCCTCTGCCGTAACAGACGAGGCGGATATGGACGCGCCCGCGACGAAGCCGTCAGAGGATATGGAGCTGGATTCTGGATTCAGTGTGGATACGGAAGAATCGGAGGACCCCGGAAATTCGGAAGACTCGAAGGAACTGGAAGACTCGAAGGATTCGGAGGATTTGGAGAGTTCGGAGACCCCGGAAGAGGACGAAAACGCAGATGCTTCCGTCACGGTGGACGGACAGATGATGACAACGCCGTATTTTACCGTGAAACTCCCGGAGGACTGGAAGGATCTGGTTTCCTGGAGTGCATATCAGCATACCGATGAGAGCGAACAGTATTATTCCCTTGGATTTGCGGCTAAGGAGTGTGCAGAGGCAGGAGAGGGAGGAAACCTCTGCTCCATCCAGGTTTCCACCGCTCCGCCGCAGTTCATCCGGTATGTCGGCGGAGAGTTTGTCTGCGGTCTGAAGAAAACGGGAGAGCAGAAGGTTTCTGCCTATATCGGAGTTTCCTATCCGACCGACGTTCAGTTCGGGGAGAAGACGAAGGATTTGTACGATAAGCTGTATGCAGAGGCGCAGAGAATCAAGGACTCCATTGCACCTGCGTCCGGCTACGAGAAGGTGGAGATGACCTACGCGGAAGCTCTGTCTGATGTGGAAACGACAGATACCGGAGTCATTCTGGATGCCGCCATGCACACTTTCACCATGCAGACGATGGGCGGTGATATTATCACCTTTGGCGTGGACGATATGTCCGCAGCATCAAAGGATGAGATTCTGCTGGGTCATTGCTATGAGATTACCTACACCGGACTGATTGAAAATGACGGTGATACCTCGGGAGCTTCGCTGGTTTCTCTGAAGAACATTGATGATACCGTGGCGGAGAAGAACTTCGATGCGATGTACACGGCGAGCCAGGTTGTGCTGGCCTTTCATATGAAGAGCTCGGATTATCTGGCGGGACTGTGCAGATTTCCGATGACACTGGATGGGAAGAAGATTTCGTCTCAGGAGGAACTGGCTTCGATGGATTTCGATGATGCATTTACCGCTGATCTGCAGCGGAACATCCGTTACTGCGATCTGGTGGATGCAGAGATTTCCGGGGATCGTTTCAGCATCAGCCTGATCGGTCAGGCTCCGGAGGTCGTAATCGAAAAGAACAAGGATGTGGACACCTGGTCCGTGACGGCCATCAATAATCAATAAAGCCGGGCCGATATAAAATCGGAAAAATTACATGGGGAGGCAATTCGGAAAACGAATTTGAAATAGTTTATTGATATGGAACAGAACCAGTTGTTAAAAGACCTGCGTGACGGGAAGACGCTGACCTTTCGCCAGCAGCTTCTTCTGATTGTGCAGCTGAGCATACCGGGAATCCTTGCGCAGATTTCCGAGATTATTATGGAATATATTGATGCATCCATGGTGGGATCACTGGGCGCAGGTGCATCGGCTTCCATTGGACTGATTGCCTCTACTACCTGGCTGATGGGCGGCATCGGAAACGCCGCGGGAACCGGCTTTACCGTGCAGATTGCGCAGTATGTCGGTGCTGGAAGAGAGAAGAAGGCGCGTGATATTTTCCGTCAGGGACTGGTTTCGGTTCTTTTGATCGGGGCTGTGATCGCAGCGATCGGAGGTGGAATTCACGGGAAGCTTCCGGCTTGGCTCGGAGGGGATCAGGAGATTGTCGGAATGGCCTCCGCTTACTTTCTGATTTTCGCACTCTCGATGCCGGTAAAGGCTTTGCTGAATCTGGTTTCCGGAGCCCTGCAGTGCACCGGAAATATGACAGCTCCCAGTGTCCTTCTGGTATTGACCTGCATTCTGGATGTGATCTTCAACTCATTCCTCATCTTTTCGGAGCATCAGATTGCGGGGATTACGCTTCCCGGAGCGGGACTCGGCGTAGCCGGAGCGGCGCTCGGTACGACACTTGCGCAGGCGACGGCGCTGATTGCCGGCTTCCTTTATATCCAGTGGAAGAGTCAGATTCTGCGACATCACAGAGGTGAGAAGCTCAGGATGCAGTCTCATGACCTTCAGATTGCATCGAAAATAGCAATCCCGATTGCCTTTGAATCTTCCATTCTGTGTGCGGCGCAGATTACCTGCACCACCATTGTGGCACCGCTTGGAACGCTCGCAATTGCGGCAAATTCGCTGGCGGTTACGGCGGAGAGCCTTTGCTACATGCCGGGCTATGGAATCGGAACAGCTGCAACCACTCTGATTGGTCAGAGCATCGGCGCAGGCAGAAAGGACCTGGTTCGAAGATTGGGGTGGCTGACAACGATCTTCGGTTCGCTTCTGATGGCAGGAAGCGGAGCACTGATGTTCATTCTGGCACCGCAGATGATCGGAATTCTTACGCCCGATCCGGAGGTTCGGGCACTGGGAGCAGCGGTGCTGCGGATCGAAGCCTTTGCGGAGCCGATGTTCGGCGCATCCATCGTGGCAAGCGGCGTATTCCGCGGTGCAGGAGATACCCTGGCACCTTCCTGCATGAGCCTGATCAGCATGTGGGCGGTGCGAATCCCACTGGCGGCCTTCCTGGCCCCAAGAATCGGTTTGAAGGGCGTGTGGATCGGCATGTGCACAGAGCTGTGCTTCCGCGGGGTGATTTTCCTGGTTCGCCTTGCCGGACACCGCTGGTCTGAGAAAAGCGTTGCGCAGAAGGTGTGAAATGTAAGTAACAGCGTTCCTACATTTTCAATGTGGGCATGCAAACTCAGGATGGCTTTGTATGTGGCATGCAATGCATACCTGTGAGCTGATATCGAGGCTTGCGGATGACTTTCTGGCTGTCAGAGTAATCCTTATATTGATTTTGAGGCCTTGGGGGATAATTTCTTCAACACCAAAGCATCCTTGGCCAGACATTCCTGCGAACAGAGATGATTTTTTGCACCGAAGATAATCCCTGACAAGCTATTTTTTCAAACAGAGATGCTTTTCGTTGTTGAAGAATAATCTCTGGCGGAGAATTCTTGCAAATGAGGATGATTTACAGCACTGAAAATAATCCCTGATCAGATATTTCTCTAAGCAGAGATGCTTTCCTCTGCTGAAAAGCATCCTTGGCCAGACATTCCTGCGAACAGAGATGATTTCCCGACAAACAAGCATCCCTGACCACAGTGCTACCTGAAAAGTCGGACAATAACAAAGAAAGGCTTCGCGGCCGGTTACTCAAAACCGACTGCGAAGCCCTTTTACTGCCTCATTTTATCTATGAAGATAATTCACGGAGTGCTGCTTCACTGCATCGATGGCAGCCTTGCGGTAAGCGGGAGCGTCCATGCCAGTGGTATCTACGCCGAAGGCGGGACGTCACGGATGGCAGCGACCGCAGGGATCGTAGCCATCGGCGATGATCTGATCTCTCGACTCGGTAACAATTCTTTTATTCTTCTCCTTCATCTGCGATACACTGGAGCAGTCCGGATCATGGAACTTATGTGTATTGGTATTCAGAACATAGGTCTTTTCTGCAGAAGAATCCGATGCTGCGGCCTTACCGGCACTCGAAACAGCCTTGTTCTTCTGGCCGGTCTCGTCCTTCTGGCCAGGGCCTGCATTTCCCAGAGTATTGATATCGGCATTCCTTTCTGTCTGAAAGGTTACCTTTTTCCCGTCGCTGACAGCCGTGATGGTACCCTGCAGGTCGGTCCGGCAGGTTTTCACATCGGCACCGCGGAGTCTGGACAGGACGGCCTCGGTTGGGTGTCCGTAGGTGTTGTCTGCACCGACGGAAATGACAGCATATTGTGGATTGACGGTGCGAAGGAACAGGTAGGAGGTTGAGGTGTCGGAGCCGTGATGTCCAACCTTCAGGACCGTGCTCTCAAGGTCATAGCCGGATTCCAGGAGCTCCTGTTCCTCCTCCCGCTCCGCGTCTCCGGTAAACAGGAAGGAGGTATCGCCGAAGGTGACCTTCAGGACGATGGACGAATTGTTGCCCTCGGCCTGCGGATCTGTGGGACCGAGAATTCTGACCTGTGCACCTCCGAGAGAGAATTCATCGCCTGCTTTTGGAACGGTGATGGATTTCCCCTGCTTCTTCAGATATCTGACGAAGCTCTGAAAGGTTTTGGTGGTTCCGGAGGTGACCGGGCAATAGGCCGTGCCCACCTTTGCATAATTCAAGGCACCGGACAGCCCTCCGATGTGGTCGGCGTCTGTGTGCGTTGCAACCATGACATCAAGATAGGAAATCTGATTCTTCTTCAGCCAGGAATATATATAGGAGGAGGCCTTTGCCTTTCCGCCGTCAATCATCATGGTCTGTCCGCCGCACTGCAGAACAGCGGCGTCTCCCTGTCCGACATCCAGAAAGGTGACGGTGAGAAGTTCCTTCTGCTCTCCGGAAGAAGATTTCGCAGATTGAGAGACGGATGCTGTATGTTCTGCTGCCTGTATCGATGTGATATTCGGTGCGGTATGGCCTGAATTCGAGAGAACAGAAGCTGATGCCAGCAGGAGAAAAAACGTCAGAAGCAGAGAACCAATTCGTCCGGAACGGTTTTTCCACGGGATTCTATTCATGTAAAGATACGCTTTCTGTGTTTGAGATGTATTCATCATAACGCGGAAGGCGGTATCTGTCTACAAAAAATCGAACGAGCGTTCGAATGGCCTGGAGAAGAGTTCAAGGGAAAACAAAATCTGAAGTGAAACAGAAAGGAAAGCAGGAGAAAGGAAAGCAGGAGAAAGGAAAGTAAAATGGAGAAAGGAAAGTAAAATAAATGAGGCAGTCAATTTCGGTTCCCAATTGACTGCCCCTTATGAAATAAAGCGATTAATCTGCATGTTGCGCATCCTCTCTTTCTTTCATTCTGTATTCTGTTGTGTGAAGATAACTAGTACATTGGATTGTCCTCTGGTAAGATCTTCTTCGATACTTCCTTTATTATGGATGTGGAACCTTACCTCTTCATTGGTCTGTACCTCTTTTCTTTTGTTGATTTTATGATAACCGAAGAACTACAATGTGTCAACCAATATAAAGAGCAACATGTAAATAATCAGAATATACATAATAAACAGCTTAATTCAGAAACAATAGAGAGAATAAAAGAAGGGCGGAGACATGAAGCTGACTATGCTTGGAACCGGAAACGCAGTTGTGACAGAGTGCTACAATACCTGCTTTGTCCTGGAGGACGAAGAACGGACACAAGAGGATCGGTATTTTCTTGTGGACGGAGGCGGCGGAAACGGCCTCCTTCATCAGTTGAAGGAGGCCGGTATTTCCTGGAAGGATATCCGCGTGATGTTCCTGACGCATCGTCATCTGGATCATCTGATGGGGATGATCTGGATGCTTCGGATGATTCTTCAGAATATGCAGCGCGGGAACTACGAGGGGGAGGCGGTCATTTATGGTCATGATGAGGTGATCACCCTTCTCCGGGAGATGGCGGAGAAGCTTCTTACGAAGAAGGAATGTGCCTTTCTGGATGAGAGACTGCATCTGGTTGAGGTGAAGGACGGTGAGGAGAAGACGATTCTCGGAAGAAGGGTGACGTTCTTCGACATTCATTCGACCAAGGCGAAGCAGTTTGGCTTCTGCATGGAGCTGGAGGCAGGGGAGAATGGAAGAAAACTTACCTGCTGCGGGGATGAGCCTTACAACGAGTGCGAGAGGAGCTATGCGGAAGGAGCAGACTGGCTTCTTCTGGAGGCCTTCTGCCTGCATTCACAGGCTGATATTTTCAAGCCCTATCAGAAAAACCACTCCACGGCAGCGGATGCGGCGAAGCTTGCGGAGGAGCTTGGGGCCAAAAATGTGATCCTTTATCATACGGAGGATCGGAACATTAAGGAACGGAAACAACTATACACCGAAGAGGGAAGAAATTATTTCCACGGGAATCTTCTCGTCCCGGAGGATCTGGAGATCATTCTGCTGTAGAATAGTATAAAATGGACAAAAAATACTGCATTGGGCTATAATAATGTGTAATTTTGCCTTATTTAAAGTAAAGCAGGGGGACATATATGATTCGGGCTGCGGACTTTCGGATCGGCTTCTCTCCCGGGGCATCCGGAAGGAAGCCGTGGAATCTGAAAATCGTAGAAGAGGGTTGACTTCGGAAACGAAAGGGTCTATAACAACAACTATCAAATTTGAGGACAAAGGGGTCCGGACACAATGGTGGTGTCCGGGCCCCTTTTGCGTAGTCAGGAAGGCTGCGCGTCCGAAGGAATCATCGGAGGAAGGAACCCATGTATAAGGCAGTCATGTACGGTCTCCGGCCGGATGAGGTGCCGCTTCTTCAGAAGGAGCTGGAGGAGCTCCGAGGGAGAGGACAGGAGCTGGAAATTATCACAACACCGGAGTATCTGACAAAGGACAACACATCACTGGCAGAGGGTGCAGATGCCGTTCTGATTGTAGCGGCCTGCAAAATCACCGAAGAGGTTGCGGAAGGACTTCACCGGGCAGGAGTCCGGTACATTCTGACGCGATCGACCGGCTTTGATCAGATCAGCAAGGAGGCCATTCGGAAATTCGGCATCCGGGCGGCCAATGTCCCGGTGTACAGCACCAATGCGGTGCCGGAATTTACGGTTCTTCTGATGCTGTCACTCGTTCGGAAGTGGAAAACGATGGAGAAGAAGCTTTCCCATCAGGACTTCACACTGCAGGGCGTGCAGGGAAAAGAGCTTGGCTCCATGACGCTTGGTCTGTTTGGAACGGGGAAGCTCGGAATCAAAACAGCAGAAATTCTTCATGCAATGGGCTGCACCATTCTTGCCAGCTCGCCGCATGAGAAGGAAGAAGCAAAGCCCTATGTGACCTATACGACGCAGGATGAGGTATTCCGGAAGGCGGATCTTTTGTTTTTCCACTGCGTTCTGAACGATGCGACGAGGCAGATGGTAAACCGTGAGAGCATCGCGAAGATGAAGAACGGTGTGTATCTTGTCAACACGGCGCGGGGCGGTCTGGTGGACTTTGAGGCCGTTCTGGATGGTCTGAAGAGTGGAAAGATCGCAGGCTTTGCCAGCGATGTCTATGACAAGGAGGCTCCGTTCATCCGCAAGGATCTGACCGGTGAGAAGCTGGAGGATCCGGTTCTGGCAGAGCTTTTGAGCAGAGAGGACGTGATCCTCACGCCGCATGTGGCATTTTTCACCGAAACCAGTGTTTCCAATCTGATTCGTCTTTCGCTGGAGAGCCTGATCGAATTCGAAACCACCGGAACGTGTGAGCGGGAAGTGTACCGCACATAAGAGCAAAATAAAAGCATAAGCGGAAAGCAATGGCGCTTTCTTTTCAGAGGGCGCCGTCTGTGTATGTCCGGAAGGCCCTTCTGATCGGAAAGCGGAGGAAGGAGCACATAAAATGAGTACACAGAAAAAAGAAGCAGCAGAAACAAAGAAAACAGAACTGCGGACACAGGCAACCTTGAAGGAGTCCCTGGTGCTGATGACGGCAGTCATCGTCTGGCTGGTGGTGTGCGTGCGGAGCGGCGCAAGTCTTGCGATTCCGATGCTCTGCACATGGGCGATTATTTTCGGGTTCTGTAAGATTCGCAGCATTGATTACGGCAAGGTTCAGACAGCGATGTTTGATGCTATCCGTTCCGCACTTGGCGCCATCCTGATTCTTCTGGTGGTCGGCGTGATGGTCGGTACCTGGATTGCCTCCGGAACAATTCCCGCTATTATCTATGTTGGTCTTAAGCTGATCAATCCGCAGGTGTTCCTTCTGTGCGCACTGATCATCTGCTCCCTTCTGTCGCTGGCAACCGGTACCTCCTACGGAAGTGCAGGATCAGCCGGAATTGCCATGATGGCAATCGGTGAGGCAATGGGCATTCCGGTCGGCATGACGGCAGGTGCCGTTCTCTGCGGCGCACTGTTCGGAGATAAGCTTTCCCCGTTTTCTGATACCACGAACATGGCACCTGCGATGGCGGGCGGCGAGCTTTTCAAGCACATCAAGTCGATGCTGTACACCACGATTCCCACATATGTAATCAGTGGTGTTCTGTTCACAATTCTCGGCCTTCGTTATGGCAGTGCAAACTATGACCCGACACTGATCAATGAGACCTGTGAAGGAATCCGTGCAAACTTCAACATTTCCCCGCTGACGATGATTCCGGTCGCTGTCGTGATTGTCCTTCTGATGTTTAAGGTGGATGCGGTTCCTGCCATCCTTCTTGGCGGCATTGCAGGTCTGATCGCTGCCATCCCGCTTCAGGGACAGAACCTGGTGGATATGCTCGGAATTGCATACAACGGTTTTGCAATTGAGTCCGGAAATGAACTGATTGACAAGCTTCTGAACAGAGGCGGCATTACCTCGATGACCTCTACGGCTTATGTCATGATCTTCGCGGTTGGTCTTGGCGGCGCACTGGAGAGACTTGGAGTTCTTCGTCATCTGACTGATCCTGTTGTTTCCAAAATCCGCAGCATTCCGCAGCTCGTTGGCTCTACTCTGATTGTCTCTTATGCCTGCGGCATGATCGGCTGCACGATGGCAATGGATCACGTTCTGACCGGTAAGATTATGGCTCCTGTTTATAAGGAGAAGGGAGTTGCTCCGGAGGTTCTTTCCAGAACCATGGAGGACTGCGGCACGGTAGGTGCTGTTCTGTATCCGTGGCACACCTCCAGCATTTATTTCTGCGGCGTCCTTGGCGTAACCTATCTGCAGTATCTGCCTTATGCATTCATGAGCTACCTGGCACCTGTGGCAGCCATGCTCTGCGCACTGACCGGATTCGGAATCTGTTATTCCAATCGTGAGCTGGCGCGTAAGTCCTTTGCAAAGCTTCCCGGAGAAGCCAAGGTACCTGCTGGGGAGAAGCCTGTGGCAGGAACGGTCTGAGGACGGAATGCATTGCGGAACAGAATAAAAAGAAAAGAATAAAAAGAAAAGAAGAGGATATGTGATGAAACAGGATTTTGATTTGCTTGCGGGGGCGGAGCACCTTGCCGATGTTCCGGTTTCCGGGATTCGTACCATTATGAACAAGGCGGCAGCACTTCGCGCGAAGGGACATGACGTGATTCCCTTCAGCGCCGGTGAGCCCAGCTTCAACACGCCGGAGCCCATCGCACAGGCGACCATCAAGGCGCTGAATGCGCATATGACACATTACCCGGCCAACTGGGGACAGCTTTCCCTTCGGAAGGCGATTGCGGAGAAGGTAAAAAAGGACATCGGGGTCAGCTATGATCCGGAAACCGAAATTCTGGTTACCTGCGGAGGTGCAGAGGGACTGAATGACTGCATCTGTTCTGTTGTGGATCCGGGAGACGAGGTTATTATTTTCAAGCCTGCCTTTATCAACTACGAAGCGTTGGTGAAGGAATGCGGCGGCAAGGTGATTGATGTCAATCTGAAGCCGGAGAATGGCTTTGAGATCAGCATTTCAGATGTGGAGGCCGTCATTACGGAGAAAACAAAGCTTCTGGTTCTCAATTCTCCGAACAACCCGACCGGTGTGGTATATGGAAGGTCACAGCTTGCAAAGCTTTGCGAGCTTGCGGTAAAGCATAACTTCCTGATTCTGTCCGATGAGATGTACAGCAGCCTGACCTATGACGGCGCGAAGTTTTATTCGGTGGCATCCTTCCCTCATATGAAGGAGCGGTGCCTGATCGTCAATGGTTTCTCCAAGACCTACGCGATGACGGGCTGGCGTCTTGGTTATGTCACAGGGCCTGCAAAGCTGATGCCGGTTCTGGTGAAGCATCATCAGTATGTGACGACTTCGATCACAACCTTTATTCAGGAGGGGGCAGCAGAAGCGATGAACCTTCCGGAGACCATGAAGGATGTGGAGGCGATGCACGACGAGTTTGCCAGGAGACGCAAGCTCATGATGGAGGGTCTGGACCGCATCCCGAAGCTTTCGTACGTGGCGCCGCACGGAGCCTTTTACATCATGGTGGATGTCAGCAAAACCGGAATGACAGGCGAGGAGTTTGCGGAAAAGCTTCTTTATGAAAAGTATGTGGCAACGGTTCCTGCCATCTGCCTCGGAAGCCACTGCGGAGATTTTGTCCGCTTCAGCTTCGCAGCAGATGAGGAGAAGATCCGTGAGGGACTGAAGAGAATAGAAGAATTCCTGCAATAAGGATTCCGGTCTGTCCGGCAACATGATCTGATATGGAACAATTGCAAAGCCTTCCCGGAAACGGGCGGGCTTTGTTTTACGATGAGGAAGGAGAAGACTGGAAATGCTTTCGGAAATGCTGCAGCTGATGGGAGAGATGCTGTTTTTGATGGTAACGGGGCTGGTGATCCGGCAAATCGGAATGGTAACGAATGAGGGGAGAAAATGCCTGACGGATCTCATCCTGTATGTCATTCTTCCCTGCAATATTGTGCGTGCCTTTGTGAATGAGGAAGGCAGCGTAGCCGGCATCGGCAGTGCGTTGGGGCTGGTGCTTCTGATTTCTGTCCTGATTCAGATCCTGTGCACCATCATCGGATATGTCTGCTACCGCATGATGAACGAGGGAGAGAAGCAGGTATTCCAGTATGCAACGGTCTGCTCCAATGCAGGCTTTATGGGAAATCCTCTGACAGAGGCTGTCTTCGGGGATATGGGACTTTTATATGCGTCGATTTATCTGATTCCGCAGCGGATTGTCATGTGGACGGCGGGAGTGTCGTATTTTAACCGGGGATCGAGCCGGAAGGGCCTGCTGAAAAAGGTGCTGGTGCATCCCTGCATGATTGCAGTTTACATCGGGCTGTTTCTGATGCTGACGGGGATCCCGCTTCTGGGCTTTATGGATAAGACGGTTTCGGCGCTTTCCTCCTGCACGACGGCGATGACGATGGTTTATATCGGAACCATTCTGTCGGATGTGGACTGGAAGACAATTGTGACAGGGAAGCAGCTTTACTTTTCTGTGATGAGGCTGGTGATCATTCCGCTCATCGTATGGCTTCCCTGCAGATTCCTTCAGGTGGATCCGCTTATTACCGGTGTGTCGGTCTTTCTGGCAGCGATGCCGGCAGGATCGACGACGTCGCTTCTTGCTGCCAAATATGGGGCGGATGCGGATTCCGCCGCCAAATGTGTGGTTCTCAGCACGGCTTTGTCTGTGATTACCGTGCCGGTATGGGGGCTTTTACTCGGAGGCATCTGAGGAGGCAGGGGGTGTGCGGAACCATGCCTGCACATCTTCGCCGATACTCCTTGCTTTCAGAAATTCTCCGAAGAAGGCAGAGAAGCGCTCTGCACCTCTTTCATTCATGTGTCCCACATCGCTGTAGTTCTCATTGCCGGAGGGATCGAAGTACTCCGGCAGAATCAGATTGAAATCATAGAATTCAAATCCGGCTTCTGCAAACAGGGAAGCAATTTCTGCGTCGGTTTCCAGGTAATTCTCTAACGGGTAGATGCTGAGCCAGTTGGGATAGGGCACCACGATGACGGTCAGGCTTACCTGATTGGCTGCGCAGAGATCCCGGATGCCGGCAAGCTCCTCTCTATTCTCTTCCGAAATGTACAGATCCTTCAGTGAGACAGCGGTTTTATCCCATTCCTCTGCCTCTTCCCAGGTGATAAATTCAAAATCCGGATTCAGCTCTTCGGAAGAGGACAGAAAGCCCTGCGCCGTTCGGTGGCCTTCCGCGTCCAGAATGGTACCGGAGATCTTTTCCTTCAGGTTCCGCGAGAGGTTGGAGCTCCGGTTATAAACCCAGGGCGTCAGGTAGGTCAGGCTTGCCGGCTTTCCGAAAAAGGCAGGCGAGGTCATGAACGTCAGATCATCCAGGAGTCTTGCGGAAACGGATGGTTCCGTAATCGCCTTGGCGTGCCAGTAGCTCTGATCAGCACGGAAATTGTCGCTGCAGTCGAGGTCCAGAATTTCGTGGTCGATGACAAGAACGGCGTTCTGAATATGATGATCCCGGACTGCGGCTGCAATGGCGTCGCGGGAATTGGCAAGCGACTGCATGTTGGTTGCCATGTTGCAGGAGGAGCTGCCGCATATTCGGTCGAGTGTGGCGGGATTGATTCCCTGCAGGCACTGCGAGGTTCCGACAAAGACCGTATCCAGATTTTCACAGCTGCGGTAGTTTCGCCACATTTCCTCTGAGGGGCCAAGATAAGGCTCCATCAGAAAGGAGAGAACTCCGTTCAGAAGAAACAGGCAGACCAGAAGACAAAGGCTTTTCCGCAGAACGCAAGTGTTCCGCCGGAAAGAGAATGTGCGTTTTGCAGAACCGCGGTCCTGCTTCTTGGATATTCCGGAATCAGAAATTTGCATACAGGAAGCCTCCCGCAGATTCAGTGAACAGGAATGAGGCGATGACAAGAAGCATCATCAGAATGACGATCAGCATCTTCCGGACGAAACGTCCATGAATGATCTGTCCGCAGACGTCACATCCCCGCTCCTTTTGAATGCTGTCTGCAAATACGAGAATCAGGCCAAGGAAGGCGACGGCATATCCGCCTGCAATGTTAAACAGGGTGGAATGTCCGATGATTTCCGATACAATGCCATCCTTCAGGGCAGTCAGCCGGAAATCTGTCAGGGTAACGGCGAAGGCCTGCAGGCAGCTCTGGAGATGAATGATCCGGTCAAAATACCATCCGATGTTGACAATGACAAAGGTTCGCACGATGCGGAATGCATGAAAGCCGCGCGATCCGGTATTCATCCGGAGCTTTGCGGCCAGCTTCTTCCAGAAAGGCTCTGTGAGATCGGAGAGCGCAATGACCATTCCGTTGTACAAACCCCAGAGAACGTAATGAAGCTGGGGGCCGTGCCAGATGCCGACCACGAAGAAGACCACCAGGTTGGCAATTCCGGCAGGAAGCACGCGTCCGAAATGTCTGCCGTTTTTCCCCATATGCTTCGTGCACCATTTGCCGAAGTTCTGCATTGGCTTCAGCAGAGCGAACGGATAGAACAGATAATCGCGCATCCACGCGCCGAGTGAAATGTGCCAGCGGCGCCAGAAATCTCCAAGGGAGGTGGAGAAGTAGGGCTGTCGGAAGTTTGGCGCAAGCTCGATGCCAAAGAGCAGGGAAACGCCGGAGATGATGTCGATGCCGCCGGAGAAATCTGCATACTGCTGGGCGGAATATAAGAGAATCGCAAACACAACGAGACTTCCGGGAAGTCGTGAAATATCCCCGTCCAGAACCGAGGAGATGCTTCCGACCAGCATATCCGCAATGGCGTATTTCTTCATGAGTCCGAAGAGAATGAGGAGAAGAGCACGCTTGGTGCGATCGCCGTCCCAGTGATTCTCACGGAAAAACTGGGGCCGGAGCTTGTCATACCGGCCGATCGGTCCCTGGAGAAGCTGCGGGAACCAGGAGACGAACAGGAAAAAGTGCAGAAAATTCCGCTCTGCCGGATACTTCCCGTTATACTGGTCAATCAGGTATGAGATGGCCTGAAACGTGTAAAAGGAAATTCCGAGCGGCAGAAGAAGACCGGAAAAGGCAGGAATCAGCGCAGTAAAGTATTTCAGCCATGCGAGAATGCCGAAGTTCAGAAGGAGAACGCAGGCAAGGATGATTCGCTTTTCAGAAGCAATTTTCTTCTTTGCCGTCTTGCGTTCTGCAGAAGAGGAAAAGCCGGTTTTCTTCTGCCTCTGATACGCGGCATCCCGGCGGGACAGAAGAAGTCCGCCGCCCCAGACCGTGAAGGCTGTGGTCAGCATAAGAAGAATGGCTTCCCTGCCGGAGAAGAGATAAAAGCCAAGGCTTGCGGCAAGAAGAAGGACCCACTGAAAACGGCCTGCTGCGCGGGAAATCCGCGGCAGCAGGAAATAAGCAGCCAGCAGTATTGAAATAAACAGAAAGTATTGTAGTGAGAACAGTTCCATAATAGTGGTATTCTACCATAGGAAGTGATGAAAGGAACTACCGGACAGCCGGTGAGGAAGCAAGAATCTTTTCAATACAATGGTTTAATGTCATTTGGTGCGATGTGGCATAAATGACAAGCTGACGGTGTAAATCCGGAGAAATACGAACGTTAAAGCTTCCTTTATATGCAATTTCGGGCTCATGTCCTTCTGCTCTGCATGATTCCAAATATTCATTGACAGATCTGTGAAAATCGGCAAGCAGTTCATGAGCGGTTTCGCCTTCATAAGAAATTAACGAACGAATTCCCATTACTTTTCCAAAGAAAAGCTCATCTTCTTCAGAAAATTCTACAGAACCAAGGTATCCCTTATATTGCATTGTGTTATTCAAATGAAATCCTCCTGCTCCAGAAATTCGATTAACTGCTTCACTTGATAAGTTTTCAATTCCTTTTGGGGATGTGGTTTGTGAAGCATGATACAGCCATGAGCTTCATGGAAAAAAATTACGCGGGAGCCACTTGTTTTCCCTTTGTTGGAACGCGTAAATCCTAAAAAAACCAGCAAGGTTTCGGCGTCGTGAAATGTAAAATTCTTTGGTCTGGATTTAAGTGACTGGATCAGCTTTTCTTTTTGTCCCATGTTATTTCTCCTTAAATTGTACGGTAGGGATGATTGAAATGCAACCAGAAATAGTTGCAAAGCAAAGCACGAAATGAATGCGGTTTTTTTACAAGTCAGCTAAGTGAGCGTGGACACAGAAAATAACGAAGAGAATATAAATGTTGAGATTTTTATGAAATACGATCTGAAAAGATAGGTACCAGGTGCTTGCACAGTGAAAGGTAAAGAAGCAAGCGATATTTTTATATTACAGAGATAAGGCGCAAAGGACAATAGAAAAGAATTAAGTTACAATAAAAGCCCGGAATGTTTTCTGCCTTTAGCGGGAAACATTCCGGGCTTGCAAATGCACGCTTCGGGGGTTAACAAGGAGGGGGAACCGAAAGCGGCGCTTTTTGCAGGGGGAGGGACTGCAGCAGGGCTACAGTCCGGTTATGAAAAGAAAAAGTTTTGTTGGCTGTCAGATGCTTGCTTCATCTGACATTATTTATGTTAAAACAGGTCTGTGAACAAAATGTGTGCAGAATGTGGGCATTCTGTGAGAAATACGTAAAGGAATTTGAAAATGAAATGGATTCAATGTGACGAAGGCTGGCTTGATGAACTGGCGGACTTTTATGACAGAGTAGTGACCTATCTGGAGACTCATATCAACTATCCGAAGTGGAGTCATGCGTATCCCTGCAGAGAGAGCGTGGAGGCGGCGATTCATCGGGGGGATCAGTATGCCTGTCTGGAGGACGGGAGGATTGTTGGTGCTGCGGTGATGAATGATAACCCGGGCGGCGCCTATGAGAAGGGGGACTGGTCCTGTGACCTGCAGGAAGGTGAGTATCTGATCATTCATTCTCTTGCGGCAGATCCGGAGCGGCAGGGCTGCGGAATCGGAGATTTTATGGTGAAGTGTGCGCTGTCTTTTGCAAAAGCAAATGGGTATAAGGCGATCCGGCTGGACGTGGTTCCGGGGAATACACCGGCGCAGAGGCTGTACAGACACAATGGATTCACGTATGCCGGCACAAGAGATCTTGAGCGCGGAATTGAATACATTCCGGAGTTTGAGCTGTATGAGAAGAATATGACAGAATGACCGGTTCTTTGGTAAAATTATCTTATATGGGCAGGAAATCTGTCTGGACCTGAGCAATGGACGATGGAGGAAGGGGAGAGCATCAATGACCGCTATATTGCTCCGGAGATCCTTTCAAGGGTTCCGGGTGGAAGCTATGCATACTTCGATGCAGACGGGAATTATTACCGCAGCGGATTCGGCCTGCATTATGAATCGGATCAGTGAAAGCCTGATCGAGTGGAGGAAATGGTGAATCAATCGGTGAAGGATAACTACATACATAACATTCTGGAGCTTCTGGAGCGGTCGGCGGAGCGCTTTCCGGACCGGCCGGCGTTCGGAGATCCCGAAAAGGACATCACGTTCCGGGAGCTGGTACGGAAGGCAAGGGCAGCAGGAGAGCTTCTTGCTGCGGATGTTCCGTCTGAAAGCCCTGTGGCGTTCTATCTGGAGAAGTCCGTGGATGCGGTGACTGCAATGTTCGGCGCTGTCTATGCAGGGGGCTTCTACAGCTTTATTGATGTGCGGCAGCCTGCAGCAAGGGCGCAGAAGGTGCTTGATGTACTGGAGCCTGCGGTCCTGATTACGGATGAAGAGAATGTGGAAAAGGCAGAGGAGCTTTCCTTCGGGGGGCGAAGAATCCTTTTGAAGGATCTTCTGGAGCAGGCAGGAAAGATTCTTTCCGGGCAGGAAGAGCCGCTTCCTCCGCTTTCCCCTGTGCTTGCGCGCATCCGAAGCGTCATGACGGATACAGCACCGCTTTATGTGAATTTCACAAGCGGCTCCACCGGAACGCCGAAGGGAGTTGCGGTCTGCCACAGGAGTGTGATTGAGTTCATCGCACATTTTGCACCGCTCTTTCAGGTGACGGAAGAAGACATCTTCGGCAATCAGGCGCCATTTGATTTTGATGTGTCGGTAAAGGATATTTACAGCGGACTGTACACCGGAGCGAAGGTGCAGATCATTCCGAGGGAGTATTTCAGCAATCCGACGCAGCTGATGGACTATCTGTGTGAGAAGAAAACAACGATCCTCATCTGGGCGGTCAGCGCAATGTGTTTTGTTTCCATTATGAATGCATTGGACTACCGCATACCGGAAACGGTGCGGGCGGTCGGCTTTTCCGGCGAAGTGATGCCCATCAAGCAGCTGAAGGTCTGGAAGAAATATCTGCCGGATGCCATGTATGTCAATCTGTATGGTCCGACGGAGATCACCTGCAACTGTACCTACTATGTTCTGGATCCGGGGAAGGAATATGGACTGGAGGAGGTTATTCCGGCAGGCACAGCCTTTGAAAATGAGAAGGTGTTCCTTCTGAATGAGGAAAATCAGGAGGTGGATCCGTCTGATTTATCGGGTGAGGGCGAGATCTGCGTGGGCGGAACCTGCGTTGCTCTTGGCTACTATCGGGATCCGGAACGGACTGCGGCGGCGTTTGTCCAGAATCCGCTGAATGATCGTTATCCGGAACGGATTTACCGGACGGGTGACATCGGGCGTTATGATGCAGACGGAAATCTTGTTTATGTTTCCCGCAAGGATTTCCAGATCAAGCATCTGGGGCACCGCATTGAGCTTGGTGAAGTGGAGGCGGATACCATGGCAAGGGACGGCGTTTCCCGTGCCTGCTGCATCTATGACGTGAAGAAGAAACGGCTGATCCTGTTTTACACCGGAGAACGTGATAAAAAGGATCTGGAAAAGGAGCTGAGAGAAATTCTGCCTCCCTTTATGGTTCCGAACAAGACCATCCGGCTGGAGGAGATGCCTCTCAACAAGAATGGAAAGATCGACCGACATGCGCTGGAAGCAATTTATCAGAAGCCTTCCGGAAAGTGATGAGGAGAATGATGAACGACGAAGCATTGATCCATATTGTACGGCAATACGGGACACCGACGTATGTGTTTGATACGGAGGCGCTGAAGAACCGTGTCCGGGAGATTTCTGAAATGGTCGGAGAGCAGGTGAAGCTTTGCTATTCGATTAAGGCAAATCCGTTTCTGATTCCTGCGATGCTGGAGGTGGTTTCACATCTGGAGGTCTGCAGCCCCGGAGAACTGGAAATCTGCGAGGCACTCAAGGTCCCGATGGAGAGCGTGGTTTATTCGGGCGTCAACAAGGAGCCCTCGGATGTGAGGCAGGCCGTGAAGGACGGCGTTGGAATCTGTACGGCAGAATCGCTCCGCCACGTGATGCTTCTTCAGAATGCCGCGAAGGCCGCAGGGAAGAAGGTCCCGGTACTTCTGCGTCTGAATTCCGGTGCACAGTTCGGGATGTCGAGAGAGGATCTCCTTTCTGTGATCCGGAACCGTGACAGGTATCCGGATCTGACCATCGAGGGTGTTCATTATTTCGCCGGAACGCAGCGGAAGAACAAGGGACTTCATCAGCAGAAGGAAGAACTGCAGATGCTGAAGGAGCTTTTCCAGGAGATAAAGGAAACGGAGGGCTTTGTTCTTCATAAGCTGGAATATGGGCCGGGACTTCCGGTTCCTCTTTTTGAGGGGGCAGACTTCTCGGATACGCTTGGCCCGATGAGAGAGCTGGCACCTGTTCTGCAGGAGGTCTCGCAGTGGGCGGAGCTTACGGTGGAGGCCGGTCGTTTTTTTGCCACGGAGTGCGGATACTATGTGACAAAGGTCGTTGACAGCAAGCGCGTGGAGAATAAGAAATACTGCATTGTGGACGGCGGGATCAACCATGTGAATTATCTGGGACAGATCATGGGAATGAAGCTTCCGGTGATCCGGCATTTCCGCGGAAACGGTGACCCGGATGCAGAGACCTCCGATGTAAGCTACAGAACGGTCTGTGATACGGAGAAGAACTGTCAGGAGCCAAGGGAGGATTGGGCCATCTGCGGGAGCCTTTGCACCACAAACGATGATCTTGTCCGCTCCAGAACGATGGAAGAGCCTTTGCCGGGAGATCTGCTGGTCTTTGAGAATATCGGCGCTTATTCGGTGACAGAGGGAATCTATCTGTTCCTCAGTAGAAAAATGCCCCGGATTGTGTTATATAATGGTATTTCGGATATTCGTCTGGCACGTGATTTTGTCGATACAAGCCGGTTGAATACCATTCAGCTTGGATAACGTTCCCGGAATCGCCTTCGAACCTGTGCGGCGAGGGGAAATTCCGGTTGGAGGTGCTGCGGGTTTCCGGCAGCAGGAAAGGATGACGAAGAGATGGAAGAACTCATTGAACTTTTGCAGGACATTAAGGATGACGTGGATTTTGAGAACTGCACGACGCTGATCGATGATGGAATTCTGGATTCCTTTGATATTCTGCAGATCATCAGTGCGCTGAATGATGAATATGACATTTCAATCCCTGCAGGAGAGATCGTGCCGAAGAACTTCAACAGTGCAAAGGCACTGTACGAGATGGTACAGAGACTTCAGGAAGCATAATCGGACAGGATACCAGAATACGAGGACAGCATATTATGAAGGAATTGTCAAAGACCTACGATCCGCAGTCCATTGAGGACAGGATTTACGAGAACTGGGAAGAGAAGAAGTATTTTCATGCGGAGGTGGATCATTCGAAGCTTCCGTTTACGATTGTGATCCCGCCGCCGAACATTACCGGTCAGCTCCACATGGGACATGCGCTGGATGAGACGATGCAGGACATCATCATCCGCTTTAAGAGAATGCAGGGCTATAATGCACTGTGGCAGCCCGGGACCGACCATGCCTCCATTGCAACCGAGGTAAAGGTCATCAATGAGCTGAAGAAGAAGGGCATCACCAAGGCAGATCTTGGCCGTGAGGGCTTTCTTGAGAAGTGCTGGGAGTGGCGCGAAGAGTATGGTCACCGCATTGTGAAGCAGCTGAAGAAGCTGGGATCTTCCTGCGACTGGGATCGTGAGCGCTTCACCATGGACGAGGGCTGCAACAAGGCCGTGACCGAGACCTTCGTAAAGATGCATGAGAAGGGATGGATTTACAAGGGCAACCGTATGGTGAACTGGTGCCCGGTATGCCAGACCTCTATTTCGGATGCCGAAGTGGAATACAAGGAGCAGCAGAGCCATTTCTGGCACATCAAATATCCGCTGATTGAGGAGGATGGAAGCGTCAGCACAATGCAGTTTCTGGAATTTGCGACCACCCGTCCGGAGACGATGCTCGGAGACACTGCCGTTGCA
>ULJH01055480.1_pt1 | contig 26108 bp, 22 predicted proteins | sample 1950781 | NCBI WGS metagenome assembly ULJH01 (sample SAMEA4835462, study PRJEB28245) | human gut metagenome | biome: gut microbiome; material: fecal sample | place: Denmark | collected 2008 | reverse complement strand
GACTGTCGCAAATGCCGGGGAGCCGGAGAAAGATGGATTGGTATATCACGATGCCACGGAATTTTTGATTGGGGGAAAAGCCACTCAGGCGACATTGACCCCTTATGACAGGCTTCCTGCTTCTTATGAGAAGACCACCAGGCCAGAACTTTGGCGTCACGGACACCATTCTGCAGGTATTTACGTGCGTTTCCGTACGGATTCCCCGATCATCAAGGCCAGATGGACCTCTTATTTCGGAGCATATATGAACCACATGTCGCCGGCCGGCATCAGAGGACTTGACCTCTATGTTCTCGACGAGGGGAAATGGTACTTTACAGGTGTGGGCAGACCGAGCAGGGACAACAAGACCTCGGAGTATGTGCTTGTGAAGAACATGGACCGCAAGGAGCGTGAATATATGCTCTATCTGTCTCTGTATGACGGCGTTACATCGCTTGAAATCGGTGTTGACGGGGCCAGCGTCATCGGCAAGCCTCAGGTGGACAGCCCTAGAAGAGGATGCCCGATAGTGATGTACGGCACAAGTATTCTCCAGGGGGGCTGTGTGTCACGTCCTGGAATGGTGCATACTTCATTGATAGAGAGAGCTCTCGATATGGAAGTCATCAATCTCGGATTCAGCGGCAATGCTCTCCTCGACCTGGATATCGCCCAGCTGATGGCATCGGTGGAAACACCTGCCGTCTACGTCATGGACAATGCGCCGAACTGCAAGGCTGACCGCATCGAGGCTCACAGCGTGGAATTCTTCCGCGTTCTCCGTGATGCACATCCTGACGTGCCGGTGGTTATCGTGGAGCATCCGCTTTACCCGACAATGCGTCTGAACAATGTCGAGCGCGAGGATATCATCGCCAGGAACAATGCCCAGAAAGCGTTCTATGAAAAACTTCGCAAGGCGGGCGAGAAACGCGTATATTATGTTTCCGGCGAAAAACTTCTGGACGAAATGAAGGACGGTACCGTAGACGGCGACCATTTCACCGACCTCGGAGTCACTTATTATGTAAAGGCAGTCCTGCCGACAATCAAGAAGGCGCTCAAGGCTTCCCCGAACAAGGTAGGAAAATAATCGCCTAAGGTAACTGCACACAAGGTGCCATTTGGCGTGGAGTGTAAATTGCTGATTGCTAGCTATTTGACCGAAATCAGAGTCGTGAAAACAGTAACTCTGAAAATAGTCAAAGTGCTAATATATAGGCAGTTGCGCTCCACGTACCTTTTTTTGTTTGCCGTGGCTTGGAAAAATTATTATATTAGCAAGTTGAAATGCTAAAACTGTGCTGATATGGAGAAAAGACGGTTGTTCCCGATAGGAATACAGACATTTTCTGAGCTGATAAAAAAAGGTTTTGTTTACATAGACAAGACGGAATGCGTTTATAAGATGACGCATTGTGAGGCTAAGTATGTGTTTCTTAGCCGTCCTCGCCGTTTCGGAAAGTCATTGCTGACGTCAACATTGTATAGCTACTTCGCGGGGGAGAAGGAATTGTTCTCCGGTCTGGCGATAGAGAAGATGGAAACGGAGTGGAATTCTTATCCGGTGCTCCACTTCGACATGAGCCTGGGCAAGCACATGGACAGGGAACAACTGGTGCGATATCTAAATAACCAGCTGGAGCGTCAAGAAAAAGAGTTCGGTCTGACAAATACTCAAATGGATGTTAATAACCGCCTTACGAATCTGATAGTTTCCGTCAGCCGTCAGACCGGGAAGCAGGTTGTTGTCCTCATTGACGAGTACGATGCGCCACTGCTTGATGTGGTCCACGAGGAGGAGAACCTGCCGAAGCTCAGAGATGTGATGCGTAACTTCTACAGTCCGTTGAAGGCATGTGACCCGTATCTTAGGTTCGTGTTCCTGACGGGCATAACGAAATTCTCCCAGCTGAGCATCTTCAGCGAACTGAACAACATAAAGAATATCAGCATGCTTCCTGAATATGCGGCGGTGTGCGGCATCACCGAGGAGGAGATGGTGACACTTATGGGTGACGGCATTGACAGGATTGCTGCGAACAAGAGCATCAGCCATGAGCAGGCGATAGAGAAACTGAAGTATAACTATGACGGCTATCATTTCACATGGCCGTCACCAGACGTGTATAATCCGTTCTCGCTGATGAACGCATTTGCTGACGGAATGCTGAATTCGTACTGGTTCGGGAGCGGCACGCCGACGTATCTTATCGAGATGCTGAATGAATACAATGTCTCGCCGTCTGTCCTGGGCTCGACAAGCTATGCTTCGGCAGAATCATTCGATGCCCCGACAGAACGCCTGACTGAGATAACGCCTCTTCTGTATCAGAGCGGATATATAACAATCAAGAGTTATGACCCTCAGATGCAGATGTATAGCCTGGATATTCCGAACAATGAAGTCCGTCTGGGGCTGATGAAGAGTCTGCTACCTGAGTATGTGGACCGTGCTACGGGTGCCGGCTATGTCACAGTGGCATTTGTGTCCAGGGATTTACGCAACGGCGATATGGATGCTGCATTGAACAGGATAAAGGAGTATTTGGGGACAGTGCCGTATTGCGACAATACGAACTACGAGGGACACTATCAGCAGCTGTTGTATATCATATTCAGTATTCTGGGACAGTTCGTGGATGTGGAGGTACGCACACCTCGTGGTCGGGTGGACATGGTCATCAAGACCGCCACGACGCTGTATGTAATGGAAATCAAGCTGGACGGCACCGCGGAGGAGGCTCTGGCCCAAATTGATGAGAAGGACTATCCTGCCCGTTTCGCATTGTCAGGTCTTCCGGTGGTCAAGGTCGGCATAAATTTCGACAGTTCGACTCGGAATATTGACAAATGGATAATTGATTAAAAGTTTCGCAAGTTTGACAACTTGCAAAACTCGCCTAAAAGGATTTTATAGAAATATTGCACTCCGGCGTTTTGTTTATGCCGCGAATTAAGAGTATATTTGCGATGCTTTTGCAGCAGACACAGATATACTCTTTATTTATATATGAAAGTCGGAATCATCATGGGCTCCACCAGTGACTATGAAGTCATGTCGGGAGCTGAAGAAATGCTCAAGGCTCTCGAAATTCCATTCGAGAAGAAAGTCGTGAGCGCGCATAGAACACCTGACCTTATGTATGACTATGCGAAAACTGCGAAAGCACGTGGCATCAGCGTCATCATCGCCGGAGCGGGCGGTGCGGCACATCTGCCGGGAATGGTAGCAGCGATGACCACACTTCCAGTAATCGGAGTCCCTGTGAAATCAAGAGCATTGAACGGACTCGATTCCCTTCTTTCCATCGTACAGATGCCTGGCGGAGTCCCTGTCGCGACCGTAGCGATAAACGGGGCCAAGAATGCTGCACTCATAGCGGCATCCATCCTTGCGCTCCAGAACGAGGACATTGCACGGAAACTCGAAAAGTTCCGACAAGACCAGACGGATTCTGTACTCAAAGCTGAAATCTAGGCGGAATCACAAATATCTTAACAAATGGCTAAAAAAATAGGCATAATCGGAGGTGGGCAGCTCGGTCTTATGATCGCGGAGGAAGCGCACCGCCAAGGTGCTTTAGTTTATGCGCTCGACCCTGCCCCGGACGCACCGGCATTTGCCGAATGTGACGGCCACATTGTCGCAGCGTATGACGATCTCGGCGCTCTGGAACAGCTGGGCGACATGACTGACGTTCTTACCTACGAGTTCGAAAACGTGCCGGGCGACATTCTTCGCCACCTGGAGGGGAAATACAATATCCCTCAGGGCATTGCGCCGCTTTTCGACTCCCAGGACCGGCTTCGCGAGAAGAACAATGCGAAGCGTCACGGTCTCCCTGTGCCGGACTATGTGCCGCTCCCTGCATGCTCTTCCGATGAGGACTGCGCCGAAGTTCCATGTGAACTGACCGATGGGCAGCGCCGTGAAGAGCTGTCTGAGGCGGTGAAGAAAGTCGGAATGCCTTGCGTGCTGAAAACCAGAAGGTTAGGCTATGACGGACACGGCCAGGCGGTCATCCGTGAAGAAAAAGACATCGAGAAAGCAGCGGAATTGCTCCATGTTCCTTGCATACTGGAAGCATTCGTGCCGTTCGACTATGAATGCAGCGTCATCATGGTACGCGACGGTCAGAAAACCATCCATTTCCCGATAGGCCGCAATATCCACAAGGGCGGCATCCTGGACCTCTGCATTATCCCGGCAGGGACGTTGTATGTGGCTGGAAACCAGTCGAATCCGGAGCAGACACCGCTCTGCGGCCGCATTGTCAACGCCTGCGAAAAATTCATGGAAGGCTGCGACTACAAGGGAATCCTCGCGATCGAGCTCTTCATAAAGGGCAATGATTTCGTTTTCAATGAAATGGCCCCGAGGCCACACAACAGCGGACACTATACCATAGAAGGATGCACTTCATCGCAATATACGGAACTCTGCCATTTCCTGCTCGGAAAGACATTGGAACAGCCGGAACTTGTGGCGCCGACGGTGATGAAAAACATTCTGGGACAGGATCTTGCGACGACGTGGAAAATCATTGACACGGCTCATGCGGAGCATTGGCAGAATCCTGCGGCGGTTCCTGTGAGCAACACGGCGAAGGGCGGGAAAGCGTATTGCGGCGAAGCGGGCAAGGGCGTGTTTGTGCATATTTACGGCAAGACGGAATCGCGTCCGAAGCGCAAGATGGCGCATATAACTTATGTCCCGATGACACAGGAATTGTTCGAAAAGAACTGGGAATCCAAATTCGTAAAATAGAAAAACTAATATACAGATGGCAAACAATTACCGGATTTTTGTTGAAAAATATCCTGAATTTCAGGTTGAGGCAGCCAGCCTCAAGGCCGAGTTGAATGAGAATCTTCAGCTTGATCTCCAGTCACTCAGGCTTCTCAATGTCTATGATTTGTTCGGTTTTACCCCGGAACTTCTCGAAAAGAGCCGTTACAGCGTCTTCGGCGAAATCGTGACGGACAAGGTTTCCGACGAATGCGACCTGACAGGAACCAGATATATTGCCGTGGAGTACCTTCCAGGGCAGTTCGACCAGAGGGCGGCTTCGGCTGTGGACTGCGTGCATCTCATTGACCCTAAGGCGGATGTGAGAATCAAGAGCTCTAAGCTGATCATCCTTTCCGGCGATACCGACGACGCGACCATCGCCAAGATCAAGCATTATTATATCAATGCCGTGGAGTCCCGCGAGAAGGACCTTTCCAAGCTTACGGATGCCGAGTCGGCTGCCGTGAAACCGGTGCCTGTGCTGGATGGCTTCACGAAAATGACGGACGCTGACCTGGAGCCGTTCTGCCGCAAGATGGGACTTGCCATGAATGCGGACGACCTTCGCGAGGTGGTAAAATACTTCACGGAAGAAGGCCGCGACCCTAACGAGACGGAACTCCGCATATTGGATACATATTGGAGCGACCATTGCCGCCACACTACCTTCACCACGGAGCTGGAGGAAATAGGCGTCGAGGAATCCTTCATGAAGGAGGACATTGACGGGACATTGAACCTTTATCTGAAGATGAGAAAGGAACTCGGTCGTGAGCATAAAGGCTTGAACCTCATGGATATGGCGACCATCGGCGGACGCTATCTGCGCAAAGCCGGCCTGCTGGACGACATGGAAGTCAGCGAGGAGAACAATGCCTGCAGCATCTATGTGGACGTGGATGTGGACGGCCGTCTTGAGAAATGGCTTCTCATGTTCAAGAACGAGACCCACAACCACCCTACGGAAATCGAGCCTTTCGGAGGCGCTGCCACCTGTCTCGGCGGTGCGATCCGCGACCCTCTTTCAGGCCGTTCCTACGTTTATCAGGCAATGCGCGTGACCGGCGCGGGCGATATCTACAAGCCTGTGGCCGAGACGCTTCAGGGCAAGCTGCCGCAATGCGTGATTACGAAGAAGGCTGCTCATGGATATTCCAGCTACGGAAACCAGATCGGTCTTGCAACTACCCATGTAAGGGAAATATATGATGAAGGATATACTGCTAAACGTCTGGAAGTAGGTGCCGTGGTAGGTGCTGTGAAGGCTGACAAGGTGCGCCGCGAATCCCCGAAACCCGGAGACGTGGTGCTGATGCTTGGCGGACGCACAGGCCGTGACGGCATCGGAGGAGCTACCGGTTCATCCAAGGAACATACGGAGGAGTCATTGGAGACCTGCGGAAGCGAGGTCCAGAAGGGAAATGCTCCCGAGGAGAGAAAACTCCAGAGGCTGTTCCGTCGTCCGGAAGTCACCAAGCTCATCAAGAAGTCCAATGACTTCGGAGCCGGCGGAGTGAGCGTAGCTATCGGTGAGCTTACAGACGGCCTGGACATCTATCTGGACAGAGTCCCTGTAAAATATAACGGATTGAATGCTACGGAATTGGCTATCAGCGAGTCACAGGAGAGAATGTCTGTGGTGGTCGAGGCCAAGGATGAGGCGGAGTTCATGGAATATTGCCACAGCGAGAACATTGAAGTAACCCATGTCGCCGACGTTACCGATACCGAGCGCATGAGGATGTTCTACGGTGACAAGATCGTGGCAGACCTTCAGAGAAAATTCATTGACAGTGCCGGTGCGAAGCATTTTGCGAAAGCCGAAATCGCCGCTGTCGAAGAGAAAAATCCATTCTGCAGAAAGGTCGAAGGAGAGACATTGAAAGAGAAACTCCTGAACAACCTCAGCGATGCCAACGTGGTGAGCCAGAAGGGATTGATAGAGATGTTCGACTCTTCTATCGGACGTTCTACCGTGCTCATGCCTTATGGTGGAGAACTCCAGCTGACCGAGACGCAGGTTTCCGTGCAGAAGCTCCCTACCGACGGCTACACCGATACTGCCAGCATGATGGCATTCGGATTCAACCCTGTGATTTCCAAGTGGAGCCCTTATCACGGTGCCGCATATTCGATGGTCGAGGCTTGTGCCAAGGTCGTCGCTGCAGGCGGACGCTACGAGAAGATGAGATTCTCCTGCCAGGAATATTTCGAGAGAATGACCCACGATCCGAAGGTCTGGGGCAAGCCTATGAGTGCCCTCCTCGGTTCCCTGAAAATGCAGGTCGCTCTCGGCCTTCCGTCCATCGGCGGCAAGGATTCCATGAGCGGAACTTTCGAGCATATCAATGTCCCTCCGACACTTATCTCATTCGGTATCACCACGGTAGATGCCAAGAACGTGATTTCACCGGAACTCAAATGGGAAGGCAACAGGCTCTGGCTCGTGAAGCATACCCCGCTTGACAACTACATGCCGGACGTGGACCAGCTCAAGAAAAACTGGGCGTTCGTCGAGGATCAGATTGCCGACGGCAATGCCGTTTCAGCATGGGCTGTGGGCTTCGGCGGCGTAGCGGAAGGCCTCTGCAAGATGTCGTTCGGCAACTCCTTCGGCGTCGATGTCAATGTCCCTGAGGAGGACCTGTTCAACTACAGCTACGGTTCAATAATCCTTGAGACCGAGGCCGACATCAAGTTCGAGAATGCGCAGTTCCTCGGAACTGTCACTGCCGGGGTCAATGATTCCCTCCGTATAAACAGCAAGAACATCCCTATGGAGTCTCTGCTGGAGAGCGCATTCGACCGCTATGAGAAGGTTTATCCTGCTACCAGCACACCGGATATGAAACGTCTCCTGCCTAAGGGAATGGAAGGTATCAAACCATTCAAGGCCAAGAAGATAGACCTTAAATACAAGGGCGAGAAAATCGCCGAGCCGGTGGCTTATCTGCCGGTATTTCCCGGGACTAACTGCGATTACGATACCGCCAAGGCATTCCGCAAGGCAGGTGCAAAGGTAAAGACAAGCGTGTTCCGCAACCTTACGGAGCAGGACGTCTTCGACTCCATCGACGAGATGAAGAAGAACATTGACGAATGTCAGATCCTGATGTTCTGCGGCGGATTCTCTGCAGGCGACGAGCCGGACGGAAGCGGAAAATTCATTGCCAATGTCCTTAACAATGAGAAGATTGCGGCAGCCATTGAGGCGCTTATCGCACGCGGCGGCCTGATTCTGGGTATCTGCAACGGCTTCCAGGCTCTGGTGAAATCCGGACTTCTCCCTTATGGACACCTCGGAACCGTCACCAAGGATTCTCCGACATTGTTCAGAAATGATATCAACAGACATATTTCCCAGATAGCGTTCACCCGCGTGGCGAGTGTGAATTCTCCTTGGCTTGCCGGCATGAACATCGGTGACACTTACGCGATTCCTGTCAGCCACGGCGAGGGCAAGTTCGTTGTCAATGAGGAACTTGCGAAAGAATTGTTCGCGAACGGGCAGGTTGCGTTCCAGTATGCTGAGCCGGTGGACGAGGGTGTTTCAATGCATTCTCCATATAACCCGAACGGTTCGTATTACGCCATCGAGGGCATCATCAGCAAGAATGGTCAGATTCTCGGAAAGATGGGCCATTCAGAGCGTTATGAGAACAATTTGTTCAAGAACATTGCAGCGAACCTGGAGCAGCCGCTCTTCGAAAATGCAGTCAAATATTTTAGAGGCGAATAATGAATAAAACAGAACTTATCCACAATGGCGTGTCCAAGAAAGTATATGCCACCGACGAGGCCGACAAGGTCATCATCGAATATACGGACACCATCACGGCTTACTATAAGATAAAAAGGGCGGTCATCAAGGATAAAGGCTTGTACTGCAATGCCATATCCAGTGAAATCTTCAGGATTCTTGCCAATGCCGGAGTGCCGGTGCATTTCATGGAAAAGCTCTCCGATACGGAGCAGGTATGCCGCAGGGTGGATGCCATTCCGATCGAAGTCATTGTCCGCAATGTGATTGCAGGTTCCATGGCACAGAGGCTCGGCATCGAGGAAGGTGTGATTCCGGCTAAGACGGTCATTGACCTTTGTTATAAGAATGAGGATTTGGGCGATCCGCTCATCAATGATTTCCATGCGCTTGCGCTCGGTCTCGTTTCGGAGAAGGAACTCGCTGAAATATACAGGCTTACGGGTAAGATCAATGATGTCCTCGTGCCGATTTTCAAAGGCATCGGGATTACTCTGGTCGATTTCAAGGTGGAATTCGGGCGCTTGCCTGACGGCAGCATTGTCCTTTCTGACGACATCACGCCGGACAGCGCGCGTTTCTGGGATATCGAGACCGGAATGAAACTGGACAAGGACCGTTTCCGTCATGACAACGGCAAGGTCGGCCAGGGCTACAAGACTATTTATGAGCGTCTTACGGGCGCAGAAAGTTAAAAGACGAACAGATGAATTGCGATAATATGAACCATCAGGGATTCGACGGACTTCATGAGGAATGCGGCGTATTCGGCGTTTGGGGCGTACCTAATGCTGCGGAAGTCACATATTACGGCCTGCATTCCCTCCAGCACAGGGGTCAGGAAGGCTGCGGAATCGTTACTGTCAATGAAGAAGAACAGCTGCGCCGCGTCAAGGGCCTGGGCCTGGTGACGGAGGTTTTCAACAATGACAACCTTTCTACGCTTAAAGGCGATATGGCCATCGGTCATGTGCGTTATTCCACGGCCGGCGGCGGTGGCATCGAGAATGTGCAGCCGTTCATGTTCAGACATAATTCCGGTGATTTCGCATTGGCCCATAACGGTAACCTTGTGAATTCCGACCAGTTGCGCAGATACCTTGAGGACCGCGGAAGCCTTTTCCAGTCCACTTCGGACAGTGAAATCCTGGCGCATCTTATCAAGAAGAATCCTAATGAGAGGAAAATGCCGCGCATTTATCCGATTATGGAGGCATTGAACATGATCGAGGGCGCATTCGCCTTTGTCGTCATGACGCAGAAGAGGATTTACGCGTGCCGTGACAAATATGGTCTCCGCCCGTTGTCGCTCGGCAAGCTCGGGGACGGTTACGTGGTCAGCAGCGAGACTTGTGCGTTCAGTACCATCGGCGCCGAGTTCATCAGGGATATTGAACCTGGCGAAATCGTTACCATTGACCATCATGGTATCAGGAGCCGCCGTTATTCGGAGTATCAGCGTCATGCCATGTGCGCGATGGAATACATTTATTTCGCGCGTCCGGACAGTGATATCGAGAGCATGAACGTGCATACTTTCCGCAAGGAGTCCGGCAAGCTTCTGTTCAAGGAGTCTCCGGCGGATGCGGATATCGTAGTGGGCGTTCCGGATTCAAGTCTCAGTGCAGCAATGGGTTATGCGGAGGCTAGCGGATTGCCGTATGAGATGGGGCTTATAAAGAACAAGTATATCGGAAGGACGTTCATCCAGCCGTCACAGGAGATGCGTGACAAGGGTGTGAAGATGAAGCTTTCTCCGGTGCTGAGTATCGTTTCGGGCAAGCGTGTGGTGCTGATCGATGATTCCATCGTGCGCGGTACGACTTCGCTCAGGATCGTGAGGATGTTGCGTGAGGCCGGGGCGACGGAGGTGCATGTGCGTATAGCGAGTCCGATGATCAAGTTCCCGTGCTTCTACGGCGTGGACATTTCGACTTACGATGAGTTGCTTTGCGCGCGCAGGACATTGGAGGAGGCGCGTCAGAAAATCGAGGCGGATTCATTGGCATTCCTTTCTGAGTCAGCGCTTTATGAGGCCGGCAAAAGGAGCGATCTCTGCCTGGCCTGCTTCAGCGGCGTCTACCCGACCGCCCTCTATTCCTCCCTCGAAGATGCCAACAAAGATGGCAAGTTCTAGGGACTGAGGATGAAATTTTTAAACATTGAAATGAAAAACATAAAATATTAGTGCTATGGCAGTAGATTATGAGAAGGCAGGTGTAAGCCTTGAAGCCGGATACGACGTGGTAAGGCGTATCAAGAAACATGTGGCTTCGACATCGCGTCTCGGCGTGATGGGAAACATAGGGTCGTTCGGCGGAATGTTCGACCTTTCGGCTCTGAATATCAAGGAACCGATACTCGTAAGCGGAACCGACGGTGTCGGAACCAAACTTAAATTGGCATTTGCAATGGACAAGCACGACACCATCGGCATCGATGCCGTAGCAATGTGCGTAAACGACGTCCTTGCACAGGGCGCTGAACCACTTTTCTTTCTGGACTATGTGGCAGTCGGCAAGAACATCCCTGAGAAAATCGAGGCCATCGTAGCCGGTGTGGCAGAAGGATGCCGCCAGGCCGGATGTGCCCTTGTCGGCGGAGAAACGGCAGAAATGCCGGGCATGTATTCCGACGGCGAATATGACATTGCCGGATACACCACCGGAGTCGTGGAAAAATCCAAACTCATTGACGGAACGAAAGTCAAGGTCGGCGACGTCCTCGTGGGCATTGCCTCTACCGGCGTACACTCAAACGGCTTCAGCCTTGTCCGCAAGATTTTCGCAGATGCTGCACTTGACCTTCACAAGGTGTATCCTGAACTCGGTGACAAACCGCTCGGTGAAGTGGCATTGACCCCTACCAGAATTTATGTGAAACAGGTCCTTGACGTCATCAGAAACTGTGACGTACACGGAGTTGCGCACATTACCGGAGGAGGTTTCGACGAAAACATCCCGCGTATCCTCCACGAAGGACAGGGCATTCACGTGGAAGAAGGCACATGGGAAATCCTGCCGATTTTCAAATTCCTCGAGAAGCACGGCAATATCGAGCATCGTGAAATGTTCAATATCTACAACATGGGTGTCGGCATGGTTCTCGCCATGGATGAGTCTGAGGCGCAGAAGGCTATCGGCATCCTGGCGTCCCACGGCGACAAGGCCACCGTCATCGGCCGCGTGACCGATAAGCCTGGCGTAGACATTGCGTTACTGTAAATATTAGATAATCAACTTATTATAAATATTGAAATGAAAGCTTTAATCAGCGTAAGTGATAAGACCGGCGTAGTAGAATTCGCCAAAGGTCTGGTCGCATTGGGATGGGAAATCCTCTCCACAAGCGGCACGATGAAACTCCTGAAGGAGTCAGGTGTTCCTGTAACAAGTGTAAGTGACGTCACCGGTTTTCCGGAGATCTGTGACGGCCGCGTAAAGACGCTCCATCCGAAAATCCACGGTGCGCTCCTCGCACGCCGCGACATACCGGAGCACATGAAAGAGTTGAAGGACAATGACATTGAAACAATCGACCTCGTGTGCGTGAACCTTTATCCGTTCCGTGAGACCATCGCGAAGCCGAATGTGACAATGGAGGACGCTGTCGAGCATATCGATATCGGCGGACCGTCAATGCTCCGCAGCGCTGCCAAGAACTGGGAGTCTGTCACGGTCGTCTGCAATCCTGCTGATTACGAGACCATTCTTTCTGAAATCAAGGCTGGCGGCAACACAACCCGTGAGACCCGTCTGAAACTTTCTGCCAAGGCATATACACACACCGCAGAGTACGATATGGCGATTTCCACATATATGCGTGCACAGGCAGGACTTCCGGAAAAGCTTTTCCTGGAATATGACCTGAAGCAGGAGCTTCGTTATGGTGAAAATCCTCACCAGGAGGCGAAGTTCTTCGCAAGCACCGTGAAGGAGCCGTTCTCTCTCGCAACCGCTGAGCAGCTGAATGGTAAAGAGTTGTCTTACAATAATATACAGGATGCCAATGCGACATTGAACATCGCCCGCGAATTTGATGAGCCGTTCTGCGTCGGCGTTAAGCACATGAATCCGTGCGGCAGCGCTACCGGCAAGACGATTGCCGAGGCGTGGAAGAAGGCGTATGAGGCTGACAAGACCAGTATTTTCGGCGGTATCGTGGCTGCGAACAGGGAGATTGACCTGGAGACCGCACAGATGCTGAAGCCTATTTTCCTGGAGATTGTCATGGCTCCGTCTTTCGCTCCGGATGCGCTCGAACTTCTCTGCACGAAGAAGAATCTCCGTGTGCTGAAGGTGGATATGTCCAAGGACAATACCGTCCGCAAGCAGTATGTGAGCATGAATGGCGGTATGCTGGTTCAGGACAGGGACATCAATACGAAGCCTGTCGCAGCTGACCAGTGCGTTACCGAGCTGAAGCCTACCGTGGAGCAGCTTGCCGATATGGAATTCGCTTGGAAAATCGTGAAGCATGTGAAGTCCAATGCCATCGTGGTGGCCAAGGGCGGCATGACCTATGGCGTGGGTGCCGGTCAGATGAACCGCATCGGCTCTGCTGAAATCGCATTGAAGCAGGCTCAGAATACATTGAAGGAAGAGGGCAAGGATATTATGACTGAGGGACTTGTGCTCGCGTCGGATGGTTTCTTCCCGTTCAATGATTGCGTGGCTCTGGCTGCTGAATATGGCATCAAGGCTATCGTTCAGCCTGGCGGAAGCATCCGAGATGAGGATTCCATCAAACTTGCCGATGAGAAGGGTATAACAATGCTCTTCACCGGTGAGCGCCATTTCAAACATTAGTAGATATGTCCGAAAACAATATCCCTCGCAGGGCGAAGGTCCTGGTGGTAGGCGGAGGCGGAAGGGAGCATGCCATCGTGGATGCCCTTTCCCGTTCCTCACGCGTGGAAAAAATATATTGTGCTCCAGGTAACGCAGGCATTGCCCGTCAGGCGAAATGCGTTTCCCTGGAGGATACCCAGATTGACGAGCTCGCTGATTTTGCCGGTCAGGAAGGCATTGACCTTACTGTGGTCGGTCCTGAGGTTTCTCTTGCGGCCGGCATCGTGGATGAGTTCGAGTCCCGTGGCTTGAAAATTTTCGGTCCTTCGAAGGCTGCGGCCCGCATCGAGTCCAGCAAGGATTTCGCCAAGTCGCTGATGGCCAAGTACAATGTGCCTACGGCGGCGTACCGCACGTTCTCCGATTACGACGAGGCGCTGGCTTATGTCAATGCCGGTAAACTTCCGGTTGTGCTGAAGTATGACGGCCTGGCTGCCGGCAAGGGTGTCGTCGTGGCGGAGACATTGGAACAGGCTGACGAGGCATTGAAGGATATGCTGCTGGACGACAAGTTCGGTCATGGCAGGGTAGTGGTGGAGGAGTTCCTCACCGGGCCCGAGTTCTCGCTGCTGTGCTTCGTGAATGGTTCCGAGGTGGAGCCGATGGTGCTGGCCCAGGATCACAAACGTGCCTTTGACGGTGATGAGGGGCCGAATACAGGTGGCATGGGTGCATATACTCCGCTTCCGTTCATTACCGAGAAGGATGAGGTTTATGCGCTGGAGCATGTCATGAAGCCTATCGCATCCGGTATGGTTTCCGAGGGGATTCCGTTCAAGGGTGTCCTCTACGGCGGTCTGATGAAAACGCCTGACGGCATCAAGGTCATCGAGTTCAATTGCCGCTTCGGTGATCCTGAGACTGAGGTGGTTCTGCCGCGTCTTGAGTCGGATATTTTCGAGATTTTCTGGAATGTGGCGAATGATATTCCGATGCCCGTGACCAAGTGGTCTTCCGATGCCGTAATGGGTTTCGTCATGGCGTCCAAGGGCTACCCGGGTTCCTATAAGAAGGGCTACGAGATTACCGGCGTGGATGAAGTTCTCAATGACCCGTCCGTGCGTGTCTATCACATGGGTACGTCGCTCAAGAAGCTTGGAGAGGGCCACGAGGCTTTCGACAAGGCCGGTCATTCGCTTGTCACCAACGGCGGCCGTGTCCTCATGGTCCTGGCTTCTGCACCGGATTTGAAGTCGGCTCACGACAAGGCTCTTTCCGCCGTGGAGCTAATCGGCTGCGAGAATTTGTTCCACAGAACGGATATCGGCCACTGGGCACTGTGATGTGGCTGGGGGCGTGTCTCTAATTCAGGGGTGAATTTCTGAAAGTGGAGTCGCAGCCGTCTTGGCGAATTTTTGCTCGCAAGGGCTGTCAGGCGGGACGGGATTTCAGGGTCCCCCGAAAGGCTTGGCTATCAGTCGGGACGCGGCCACAGGCGGATTTGTAACCCATTGATAATCAGATATCATTTTAACGGTAGCGTGGAAACGCGGCCTATTTTTGGCTACGTTTCCACGCTCTGTTTTGTAACTGGTTGAATATCAATTTCTCCCGATACGAGGGCGTGGCCGCGTCCCGCCAGCTGCGTGGGGCTACTTCGCCAGATCGTTTCTTCCCGCCGACGTGGTGAACGAAACCGGCTTGACGTGGTGAATGGCGTCGGCTGACTTTGGTGAGTGGAAATCGGCCAACGTGGTGAACGAAAAACCTCGATATTGGAGAATGGAAACCGACATAAGTTTGGATGACCACCCCTTGGAGCACTATGTGATTCCTGCTTTTGTTCCGTCTAAAACGTTTTCTTGGAACAAAACACATCATAGAGCTCACTTGGTTTCACTTAAAACGTTTTCGCAGAACCAAATATCGAGTTTCGGTGGCACGTGACTGATGAGAAAAGAGATATAGGCCGAAAAGATCCCCTTAGATGGTTTTGAATCTTGCCAAGCCCTGCTGTTCGTAACTATTGCGTTGAAAACTTTAACAGAGAGCGCCACGACCCTGATCTTTTTCAGAGCCGTGGCGCATACTACCTACATATTGGCCGCACACTATTTCGCGACGGAAATCAGCGGCTTGGTGAGAGCCTCGCGGAGCTGGGTGTCGTAGCGGAGACGCACCTGGATGCCCGCCTCCTGGTAATAATAGCGCACAGCGATTTCCTCTTCGATAAACGGAACTATTTCAGACTTTTTCAGAAGGAGGAACTGCTCCTTTTCCATGTTCAGGCCCTTCTCCAGGGCATCCAGCTGCGATGCCATTGACTCAGCCATACCATCCTTCACCAGCTCCTTCTTCATCTGGTCGAACCAAGTCTTCGCGCTTGAACGGTAATCGAAATCCTGCCCCTTCGCGTATTCCACGAAATCAGCATAATCCGCATCCGTCAGGTGAAAATCCTCCAGCGCTGGAATGCTCTCATGCTTGCGCGCATACTCGAGAGAATATCTGTCAATGATTCCGTTCAATACCAATGAATATACTAGTCTGCTGTATTCTTTTACGGACAATGTGTCATCAGGTGTGATGCCGCCGCCGTCACGGACCGGACGACCATGCGCCGTGTAGAACTTATGTGTCAGAGAATCAGGGATATGTCCCACGCTTCCATCCTCGTTTCGATGGCTGTAGTCGATGGCCTGGATACATCTGCCGCTTGGAGTGTAATACTTGGCAGTGGTGACTTTCAGCTGTCCGTTGTAAGGAAGCGGACGGACACTCTGAACCAGACCCTTGCCATACGTCCTGCGACCCATGATGGTTGCCCTGTCCAGATCCTGGAATGCGCCGGAAACGATCTCGGAAGACGATGCCGTGCCGGAATCAACCAGCACAATGATAGGGATTTCCGTGTCTACAGGCTCTGTAGTGGTGCGGAATTCCTGACGTGGAACATTGGCATTGCCCTTGGATGAAACCACGAGCGAACCCTTTGGCACGAAGAGCGATACGATGTTCACGGCCTCGTTCATGAGTCCGCCGCCGTTGCCGCGCAGATCGAGCACCAACTGCTTCATTCCCTGCTTCTTGAGCTTGAAATAAGCATTGCGCACATCGCCTGAAACATTCTCGGTAAATCCGGTCTGAAGAATATATCCCGTCGTGTCATTGATCATGCCTGCGTACTCCACATCCGGCAGGTGGATGCGCTCGCGGACCACCGTAACTTTCACTGTGTCACCGGCATTCCATCCTTCGCCGCCACGGAGCTTCTTTACGCTGAAGACCACCGGCGTGCCAGGCTTGCCCTTCATTTTGGAGGTTGCCCCGCTTGCGTCCAGACCGGTTACGCTCACCCCGTCGATCGCCACGATTTCATCACCGCACTTCAGCCCTGCCTTGTATGCCGGAGAATTCATATATGGCTCATTGATAACGACATTGCTCTCTTTCGTAGGCTTGTAGATGATGGCGCCGATTCCGCCGTAGGTCTTGCCCAGCATGAACTCGAAATCCTCATTGTCCTCCTCGGGAACATACATCGTGTAAGGGTCCAAGTCCGAAAGCATTGCCTCGATACCTGCCTTTTCAATGCGGTCGAGCGGGAGCGAGTCCACGTACGAACGGTTCAATTCCTTGAGTATGGAGTTCTGGATTTCGACCCATTGTCCCAGTTTGAAATTCTTCGACTGCCCGAAGACCGGCGCCGCAGCCATGGTCAATGCCGCTGCCGCAACCACTAATTTATTGTATTTCATATTTTTATTGTTTCAATGTCTTTTCGCCCCGCGGGGCAGCATTGTCCCGAAGGCATTGTCCTTATCGTGCAAGTCCTATGCCATCGGAGCATTGTACAAAAATACGAAAAATAATGAAAAACGCCCCTCGGAAATTTCCGGGAGGCGCGATATTGTCTATATCTGTAAAATATTACAGGTTAGCGTTTTCTTTTTTCCAGTCAGCAACTGCAGGAACGATGCCGAGTTCTACGATTTCGTCACGCATCTTGCAGAGGTGAGCGTAGGAAGCGTCGAGAGAAGCGAGCTCTTCAGCTGTTCCCTGAGGCATGACATAGTGGCAACCGGTAGCATCGATTGTGGTAGGCATTGCCATCATCACGTTCTGATACTTCTCGTTGTTTACGTATGTACCTGCAGGCAGTGTGAACGGAGCGCCGCCCATAGCAGCCTCGATCATCTTCACTGCGTTGTAAGCAGGGCTCTGGAATGAAGAACGGCCACGGAGCTTGATGATAGCTGAACCGCCCTGGATGGTGTTCTGTTTGATTTCAGCCATCTTCTCAGCAGAAAGACCCATCTCTGAGAGAGGTTTGCCGTCGATCTTTACCTGAGATGCAAATACTGCCATCTGCTCGCCGTGTCCACCGTATGTGTGGGCTCCGGTAACAGAGCTCTGAGGAACACCGAATTCCTTGGCAAGGTTGCTCTGGAGACGGGTAGAGTCGAGAGCTGCAAGTGATGTGAGCTGCTCCGGCTTCAGACCTGAGTGGATAAGAGCGGTGAGAGCGGTAACGTCAGCAGGGTTGAAGATAACTACAACATGCTTTACGTCAGGGCAATACTTCTTGATATAGTCACCGAACTGAGCGGCGATCTGGCAGTTGCCTTTGAGAAGATCCTCACGGGTCATACCCTCTTTACGAGGAGCACCGCCTGAAGAAATAATGAATTTCGCGTCCTTGAAAGCTACTTCAGGATCTACGGTCCAAGTGATGTTAGCACCCTCGAAACCGCAGTGATACATTTCCTCTGCTACACCATGAACACCTGGCTCGAAGATATCGTAAAGGCAAATGTTTGGAGTAAGCCCAAGCATAAGGGCAGTCTGAGCCATGTTGGAACCGATCATTCCGCCGGCACCTACGATGGTCAACTTCTCATTAGTCAAATACTTCATAATAAAATGTATTATTTATTTTATTTATACGTTTCTTTCAATTCCACGCAAAGATAACAATTTCGGTTGATAATTGTTTGTCTGCGGAGTATTTTCACTGCAAAAGTTCAGCCATAGCGGCAATTCTGTATGACGATTTGCTGATTTTTTGCGCAGATCTGTATTTTGTCGCTTGTCCGAAGGCTGCAGGCCCGATGCGTTTGTTCTCCACGTTGCCTTCGGCCTGGAATCCCCGGTCTCTAGAAAAGTCCGTAAAGTTCCGAGTCAATCTTGTCCGTAATCGATGCGAAATCCTCCGGCCGATTCTGGAAATCCAGCCCGTCCGCATCGATGACCAATACCTTCCCCGGGTACTCGGCAATCCATTTCTCGTACCTCTCGTTCACTCCCTCAAGATATTCTATTTCAATGCTTTTCTCATATTCGCGTCCACGTTTCTGTATTTGTGAAACGAGATGTGGAACGGAGGATTTCAGATAAATCAGGAGGTCCGGTGCCTTTACGAGCGACATCATCAGGCGGAACAATTCCATATATGTCTCGTAGTCTCGGTCCGAGAGGTTCCCCATCGCCTTGTTGTTCGCCACGAAGATATATACGCCCTCGAAAATCGTGCGGTCCTGAATGATGACATCATCGGAATGGGAGATTTCCAGAACATCCTTGAAACGCTGCGTCAGGAAATAGACTTCCAGGTTGAAAGACCATCTCTTGATGTCCTTATAGTAATCTTCAAGATAAGGATTGTATGTAACCGCCTCATACTTAGGCGTCCAGCCATAATGTTCCGACAGCATACGGGTCAATGTCGTCTTGCCGCAGCCGATATTTCCTGCTATTCCAATGTGCATATCATGAAAGTTTCTCGTTTTGCAAAATTACGCTTATTTTTTAATTTTGCATAGGAAGTGCCGCTTTTAAGTATTGCGCGCTTTCTTATTGTGATTTTTGGTAAGAAACTATGCTGAAGATATTGACATTTACTTTCAATTCTTTCGGGGAGAATTGTTCATTGGCTTGGGATGAAACAGGCGAAGGCGTCATCATTGACCCTGGTTTTTACAATGATGCGGAGGCGCAGGCCTTGTTCGGAAAGATTGCCGAGAAGCAGGTGCGTCCTGTCATGGTGCTGCTGACGCACGGCCATTTCGACCATATTTTCGGGGTGAAGGAGTGTGCTGACAAATATGGCATTCCGGTCTACATGAACCAGGAGGACAATTATGTCCTTCAGCATAATTTCAGCCAGGTTTTCGGCCTGAAGGAGCCGGACACGTCCTTCTCCACGCTGCCGCTGGAGGATGGGCAGATTGTCAAGTTCGGCAATACTGAGTTTCAAGTGATTACCACTCCTGGACATACTCCGGGCGGCGTGTGTTTCTACGACAAGGCTGACAAGGTGGTCTTTACAGGTGACACTCTTTTCGCCGGCAGCATCGGCCGCACAGACCATCCGGGCGGCGATTATGACAAGTTGATCGTCTCATTGATGGATAAGCTCATGGGTATTCCCGGTGACGTGACCGTCTTCCCGGGTCATGGCCACAACACCATGATTTCCGACGAACGCACCCACAATCCTTTCCTCCAGCCTTTCAACGAACCCGATCCGGATCATCTCGACTGGGACGCCGACGGCATCGAACTCCACGGCGGCGAGGCGTAGTTATCGTCCGGCTGGCCCTTTCCATCTCGGCCCAGGCGTCCATGCCTCCAGAGTCTCCACTTCCGCCGTGGCCGTGCTGATGTGACCGTTTTCCGTTTTTCTTCCAGACTTGCCCGACATCTGCCCGTCCGTAAGCGTCTCCAGGGTTACCCCACGACCGCTGTCTGTGCCTTCGGAGTTACGTTTTGACGCGCTGGCGGGACGCGGCCACGCCCTGTTTTTGGAAATATTGATTTTCAATGAGTTGCAAAACATGGCGTGGAAACGTGGCCAAAAAAAGGCTGCGTTTCCACGCCTCGGTTAAAATGGTATCTGATTATCAATCAGTTATGAAACGCCCCGTGGCCGCGTCCCGCCGTGACATTTAGCGAGCATGAGTAGGGCCCATGGTAATCCTTGCCCATATTCTCCAGGATTCTCCCGAAGTCGCCCGTAAACTCGTTCCATCGCCGGCTACGTCAGTGTTCCTGTTTTTCAGCCTTGGCCGACGCTGCCGCATACGCGTCCCGCCACACGCCGGATTATTGTTTCCGGGGATACCTGCCTAGTATTCCTGACAGGAGATCCGGGGGCAATGAACTGATCCGTGCTGCCCTGGAGGTGGTCAGACGATACTTTTTGACCAGATCGGCTGCTGCGATACACCTCCTTTCGATGGACAAGCTCTTGTAACTGCTGCTGAACCGGTTGATGCAGATTCCCTCCAGAGACTGGTATAACTCATCATCCCTGAACTTCACTGATTTCAGGATTCCGGAATCGGTTTCATATTCGACATCATTGTTCTTGGAAAGGTAGAAGGAAAACTGTCTCGGATTGTTGAAATACTGTTCCATTTCATGAACTTTGACATATTGTCCGGGGAAGACCAAGTTATTGTCGTCAAGAACAAGGTCCTGAGGCAGAAGGACTTTCGAGGAAAAAAGTTCACGTTGCATGCGGATGCTCAGCGATGACAGCTTCCTTCCTGACGGAAGACAATGATTATCATTGAAATACATGCTTGCGGATGACCATAGGTATGCCGTGGGGATTACATTCATGCCGGCAGCCATTGGATTCCTCAAAATGTACCCGCATACGCCGCGCAAATAGTCGGTGTCAGCTATATGCTTGATGCTCAGGTCAATGTCTTCGGAATGTTTGATCTCCGAATAGACCTTTTTAATTGCCGCAAGCCTTCGCTGGAGATATGCCTTGGCAAATTTTTTTACGTCGAGGTATTCTCCTCGTAGAAGAAAATGGAAGTGGTTGTTCATCAGGCAATAGGCATATATCTCAATGTCATATTTCAATGAACACACGAGAATGTCATTTACTCCTCTTACAAAATCGGTGTCGCTTCTGAACATGAGAGTCTCATACGTTCCGGAAGAGCAAACATGGTAAAAATCAATAGTCATTTCTCAGGTGGTTTTTTGTGTAAATTTAGCAGAAGCGATTTGCCCGACCTAGGAAATATAGGCTATTAATTGAATTAATTTATGATTTTTATGTGTTTCAATAAAAACTGTGACATTTTTGAATGTCTGCTGATACATAATTGAATGTAAATTATTGCAAAAGTCAGCACATCAGATGACTTGCGAAGCATCAGCAAATGATCTGAAAAGCACATCACAATCATTTTTAGAAGTCGGTGGAGAGGTAGCCTTGGCGGCTGAAATCGACGGCTTCGGTGAATAGTTTGTCGAGGACCTCCATGGCTATAGATAGCTGGCGTTTGTCGTAGAGCTCGCCGGTGATGTTTTCGATGAAGAAATCCGTGTATCCGTTCTTTATGCCGGCACTTCCGTTGCAGGTGAAGATGTTGTCGAAAGTGATGCGATACTTGCCATCTTTCATTTGGACGACAACACGCGCTTCCAAATCCCTGACTGAAAGCACTGATAACGGCAGTTTCATTCGACTGTATCCGTATCGCTTATATGGGATGCCTCCGTGACAGACATAGCGGCAGACAAGAGTTGAATCATTCAATGTTTGACAGTCGGTGAAGCCGTGCCCGAAAAACAGCCCTTCAAGGTCATGGATAGTTTTAACGTCAGAGTTGTAGACTTTCTGCCAGACTACATCCCTGTCGCTGATGACTACAAAATTGTGGCGATCTGTAATTTTCGCCGTTTCGTTTGTTGACGCGTTGTTCTTGTCGCCGGTAAGTTCGAGACTTGACTCCAAATCTTGAGCGGAGCAAATCACCGGAAGGGCTGCGGCCATTACCAATAATAACAATTTCTTCATGACTATATAAATGTCTCAAGTGTAACACTAGTGTAAATTTAGTAATATTTAGTAATAACCTGCATCATCCCATGGGATTTTTCCGTCATCGTGAGCGTCGGCTTGGTTTCCCCGGAATCGCCTGTCGGGACGCGGCCACGCCCCGTTTATGGAGACGTTGATTTTCAATGGGTTATAAAACCAGGCGTGGAAACGTGGCCAAAAAAAGGCTGCGTTTCCACGCCCTGGTTAAAATAATGTCTGATTATCAATTAGTTACAAAATCGACCGTAGCCGCGTCCCGACAGGGCTTCCGGCGAGCATGGGACCCACAGTGACCCTTGCCTAAAGTCGTCCCAAGTATTCCCTCCAAGGGCATCTGGTGTAAGCAGAAGTTAGTGTCACGCGGTGCCTGAATCAGTGATGGATCCAGTGTAGGGTACGTCTGGCAAGCCGAAGCCGGTTATCCCGCGATTGCCCGCCGTGGAGGCATCTGCCAAGCATGGATGAGACCCCAGGCGACCCTGATCGAGCCGTCATGACACCTGTGCCCGTAACTCGGCGCAGGCGTGCAAAACTATCTCGACCCGAGCACCACGCGCTCTGCTACCTGGCGGAGATAGGCGGCCTTGTCGTGATGCAAGCCGCAATCTATTGAGGAAGTGGCGCCATCTGCCGGCTGGGACTGGAACGGCTTGCGGAAAATCATGAGGTAATTTACGCAGGCCTTCAGGTAGGAACCGTAGTCGGACTGATGTTTGCTGTCGGCGCTGTAGAGGTCAATGCCGGGATTCTCGTTGCGGACAATGCTGAAGGCGCGGCCTATCGGAGAAACCTCGAAATCATTGGCCCCGAATATCTTGGACGCATTGCGGACCATCATTGATGTGCCGATGGTCATCAGGCTGTCGAACGCGGCGTGGCTGCCGAAACCGCCGAAATCATCCTTTTCGAAGGACCAGGTGCTTTCGAGAATCACGCGGCAATTGCGCGAGCGGGAAAGAAGCCTGTCGGTCAATTTCAGGAAATTCGTATTGACATAATCGAACTGGGTCGTGTCGGAAGCGTATCTTGCCGGACTCTGGCTCTGGTCCTGGAAAAACGCAAAATCGTAACGGCCGGCATTGACGACATTGCGCGAAACCGGGAGCGCGAGATGGTCGCCAAGCGTCTGGCCGCCCTTCAACGTCGATTTCACGCGGAGATAATGCCCCTCGTTCCATGCGATCTCCTTGAGCATTGCCGGACAACCCCAGTAATACGTGAAGGAATTGCCGACGCAGAGTACGTTCAGGGTGTCCTTCGGAACCGCATTGCCGAGATACTGCACATATTCCGCCAAGTAGCTCTTCGGCATAATTATCTCAGACACAGTGTTTTCCACTGCCGCAGTGTCAGCTTTTTCCTTGCCGGTCGGACGGAAACGGAGCTCCAGTTCGCCTTTCACCGGCTCAGGCAGGCGGAATGTCTGCAGGATCGTGGACGGATGAGCTCCCGCACCGGTCGGACGTCCGGAACACATGAACATGTCGCCCTTCTACCAGGTGCTGCCCGACTTGCACTCCACGACATAATATTTGCTGCAGGAAGCGGTCGTATTCACAGCCGCATCGAACTCGATGACTCCGCCCTTCGGGATGTAACCCACCGGAATCTTGAAGTTGAACATGCCGTCCTCGTCAGCGGCAATCGTCCTGTCAGACGCCTCGCCGGCCACATAGACGACCCTCAGCGGAAGTCCCTGAGTATCAACCTTCGGCGCACAGCTCTGCAATCCAGCCAGCGCCATAACAGTCATGATCAATGCCGTTTTGACGGCTGCAAATGAATGTTTCATAGTTACAATGTTAATATCCTTGTAAAGTTACTAAATTATACGAACAATTCAAGCCCAAAAAAGGTCTTAGCCCATCCGTTAGATATGTGCCTTCTGCCCGAAATAGGGCAGTTATTTTCTGATCCACTTGGCAGGCATGGATGCTTGCGGGTATTTGTTCAATCTGTTGTATCTCAATAAGATGACTTCACTTTATGCTCAATCGACGCATGCCAAGTTCCATGTTTTTTCATGAGACTTGGCATGCAAGCGTCTTTGTAACTTATTGATACCTTGTTGTTTAGCTAAATGCTAGGCTGCCAACTCGTTCAGTTTGCCGAAAGCTTCTCCAGGGAATCGTGGGTCAGGGTGAAAACCCTGTGTATTACGGGTCAGGGGGAAAACACGGAATCGTCGCCTCAATTTTCGATGCATTGTAGATGTGACTCGGGTGACGTTATACACTTGTCGAGAATTTCATTGACAACAGCTTCCTGGACGGGCAGGTGAGGACCACAGGAACAGGCATTCTTCGAGAGATACTTTGGACTGTAGAATTGTGTCGTGCGCAAAAACGCCTGATTTGCGCACGACATGGCATTTTTACCTCGCGACGTGCGCATTAAAACGTTTTCCACTCACGACACGCTACTTTCAGCCGCCGGAAAAATGGAACAGGCGTGGAACGGCGGGCCGAAAACTATACGAACAATTCATGCAGAACCTGGAGCGAGCGGATGTTTATGGTGGACTCCGTGTGGAACTCCAGGTAGCGGATTATGGATGAGGCGATCTCGCTGCGGACACGGCCGGACAACGGAATGAGCATTGCCGTAGGCAGATCCGAACGCATGAACTGCTCCACAAACGGCTGATACTCACCGGTGAACGGAATCATGTCGGTCGCCTCGGGGCGGAAACCCAGGGCGATGCAGAACTCCAGCAGGAAATAAATGTGGTAGTTGCTGAAATCCGCCTGGAGCGCATCCAGAGTCAATATCTGACGGACACACCAGTCGAAGAGGCCGTCTTCCTGCGCCCCGTCCTTTATGGTACGGTAAACCACCTCCGCCATGAACAGGGACATCGTGTTCTTGAAAACATTGTTCCGTATTCCCAAAAGAGGATATTTTGCCGCCAGAGGACTGGCATACCATAAATCTGATTTGGTATTCTCCGTTATGGAAAGCTCCAGAATGTTCAGCGGAAGGTAATACGCCATCTTCGCCTTCGCCCCCGTCTTCACCAGAAAACTCTTCCGGCCGTAGGCTCGGGTCAATGCGTGCACGACAATGAGGTTGTCACGTATCTTCGTGTAATTCAATATTATAGCGCTGTCATCCATGGCGGTGTCTACTTGCCGGCGTGCTCCTGAAGCCATGCAGCCATCGCACGCAATGCCTTGCCGCGATGAGAAATGGCATTCTTCTGTTCGTCAGTGAGCTCCGCGACCGTCACATCCGGATATTCGTCGGCAATGAAAACCGGGTCATATCCGAACCCTCCGTTCCCGACTTTTCCATATCCGATGCGGCCTTCCATGGTTCCCTCGAAATAATGCTTTTCCCCATTCAGAATCAAGGTGATAACGGTCTTGAACCTGGCCCTTCGTGTGGCGTGAGGAGTGCTGATGCCATATTCCCTCGCCACTGATGCCTCGTATTCATGAATGGCCATCTCGCTGAGAAGCTTGTCCATATTGGCATCGAAACTTTTCGAAGGTCCGGCATATCTTGCGGAATATACACCTGGAGCGCCGCCGAGGATATCCACCTCAAGTCCGGTGTCATCAGCGAAGCAATCTGCTCCTCCGGTGTGGTCGAAAATGTATTGTGCCTTCTGTAATGAATTGGCACGCAGAGTCGTGCCTGTCTCCGGAATATCTTCCGTAATACCTTTGTCGGCTGGGGTAACGAGCTCAAATCCCTCGCCTAGAATCTCTGATGCTTCACGCAGTTTACAGCTATTGCCCGTTGCAAAAATAATCGTCATACTGCTTTTTCTTTTACCTTAATAATTTCGCGTGCAAAGGTATCAATTCCTATCGTAATGACAATGAAAACCTGATTTTTTTACGCTGGGCTGTTTGTTTTCAAAAATGGAATACCTATATTTGTAATGCCGATAAATTATTGCTTGGTTCGAGGGCGGAGATTATG
>ULJH01031014.1_pt1 | contig 26308 bp, 17 predicted proteins | sample 1950781 | NCBI WGS metagenome assembly ULJH01 (sample SAMEA4835462, study PRJEB28245) | human gut metagenome | biome: gut microbiome; material: fecal sample | place: Denmark | collected 2008 | reverse complement strand
ATCGCACCAACTCATTTGTGCGGTATTGCCTTAGTGTGCCTTTCGTTTCCTCAATAAACACTACCATATAATAACATTCGGAAGCGAAGGCGAAGGGGTCAAGGGGGCGACCGCAGACTTCGTCTGTTTTCATTGCCCCCCTGTCGCCTCCGCGGGGGCGAAATCCCTGCGTAAACACACGAATGCAGTATGAAAAAAGTTACCAACTCAATCGCGCGAAAAGGTCAAGGGAGAACCTCCCTTGTAAGGAGAAAGCATCATGGGCATTGTGTTGCTGAAGGACTACCGCTGGGATGGCAGCAAGAAGCTCGAACTGAAGGACGCGGAGACGGGCGCGCCGGAGTTCGTGGATAAAAAAACGCTCAAGGCGCAAACGATGGAGAACCTTGCGGAAGCGGCGGCACTGCAGGATAAACTCTATGCGCAGGGGCGTGAGGGCATCCTGATTGCCATTCAGGCGCGTGACGCGGCGGGCAAGGACAGCCTCATCAAAAAGGTGTTTGGGCAGCTGAACCCGGCGGCGCTGGAAGTCGCGGCATTCAAAGCGCCCAGTAAGGAAGAACTCAGCCATGATTATCTCTGGCGTATCATCCGCACCGTTCCGCCGCGCGGGAAAATCGGCGTGATGAACCGCAGCCACTACGAGGATGTGCTTGTGACGCGCGTGCACCACATGGAGAAGGGCTATGCCATGCCGTCGCGCGTGACGGAGGACCCGGATTTCTACCCCAAGCGCTATCAGCAGATTCGCAATTGGGAACAGTACCTTTACGAGAACGGATACCGCGTCGTCAAGGTGTACCTGAACGTCAGCCGTGACGAGCAGAAGCGCCGCTTCCTGGACAGGCTGGAACGCGAAGATAAGCACTGGAAGCTCTCGGTGGATGACATGCGCGAACGCCGCCTGTGGAAGCAGTATGACGAAGCGTTCGAGGATGCCATCAATGCGACCGCGACGAAGGAATCCCCATGGTACGTCCTTCCGGCGGATGACAAGTGGTTCACGCGCTACCTGATGAGCGAAATTCTGCTGGATGTGCTGATGGATGTGAACCCGGATTATCCGCCGCTTGATCCGGCGGAAGCCGCGAAAGTTCCGGCAATTCTGGCAGAGCTGGAGAATGGCGAATAATCAGCACAAAATGTATTTTTTGTGGATTTCAAGGGAGAAATATGGAAGTACACATTTTGGTGTGTGCAAACCGGGTTGATTTTATGGGAAAGGCGCGGTATGATGAAGGACGTGCAGGGCACAATGCCTTGCACGCAACGCCCGAAGGCAGATGCCTGAAATACAAAAGCATACAGCAATACGCCTTATGCGGCTCCTGCACAACGCCGTAGATTTCTCTCTTCCATGCTTCCCCGTCTACCCGATTCGTGGGCTGACGGGGATTCTTTTACTTATAATACTATTTCCAAATTCACCTGCGCCATCTGCTTGCGCCTTTTCCGCTCTGGCGTCCGGTCGTTCCATTTAGCGTAGCACTGCTACGCTGCATTTCACTCCCGTTAGCCAGAACGAAAAATTCGCGGCGCATCTTGGCGCATTCTCATTTGGAAATAGTATAAGCAACACCGCACAACTCGGCGGTGCGTCGGGCGATGCCTTTTCCGCACTGGGAATAGTATGAAAATCATGTTTTTAAGCAATCGCATCCGATTGAACAAAAACCCACGACTTTTCCTGCAAAAGCAAGAGGATTTTTCGCGGTTGATGGCGAATTAAAACGATTCGGACTGCACCTCGCTGCGGGAGAAACGGCAGAGCGCGCAGAACGAAAAACCAATCATTATCCGGGCGTTTTCGCTGGTGGTGGCAGCGGAAAGCCCGACGGACGAGGTACTGGAATGGAAACAAACACCTATTATTATGCGGGCATTGACATCGGGTCTACCACCGTCAAGCTGGTGCTGCTGAACGAAGCGGGAGAAATGGTCTGGGGCGAATATCGCCGCCACTGCGCGCATACGCAGGAGACGCTGGCGGAGATGATGCGGGAAGCGCGGAAGAAACTCGGCGCGTGCCGCGTGAAGGTGCGCATGACCGGATCGGGCGCAATTTCGCTGGCGGAAGCGCTGCGCGTCGGGTTCGTACAGGAAGTTGTCGCGGTGGCGGAAGCGCTGCAGAAGGCCGCGCCGCAGACCGACGTCGCCATCGAATTGGGCGGCGAGGACGCGAAGATTATCTATTTCACCGGCGGATTGGAAGAGCGCATGAACGGCGTGTGCGCGGGCGGCACGGGGTCTTTTATCGACCAGATGGCGGCGCTGCTGAAAACCGATGCGCCCGGCTTGAACGAACTGGCAAAGCGCTATCATGAGCTGTATCCCATTGCGGCGCGCTGCGGCGTGTTTGCCAAGAGCGACATTCAGCCGCTGATTAACGAGGGCGCGGCGCGTGAGGATCTGGCGGCGTCGATTTTTCAGGCGGTCGTGAACCAGACGATTTCCGGGCTGGCGTGCGGCAAGCCGATTCGCGGGCATGTGGCGTTTTTGGGCGGGCCGCTGCACTTCCTGTCCGAATTGCGGCAGGCGTTTGTCCGCACCCTGCACCTGACGGAGGAAACCGCGATTGTGCCGGAAAATTCGCACCTCTTTGCGGCGACGGGCGCGGCGATGGCAGCGCTTTCGGGCGGCGAGGACGAAGCTGTGCCGATGGACAGCCTGCTCGAACGCCTTGAGCACGGCGTGATGCTGACCTTCGGCTTGAAGCACCTGGCGCCGCTGTTCCGCAATCAGGAGGAATATGCGGCGTTCAACCGCCGCCATGCACAGGCGAAGGTGCAGCGCGGCGATTTGGCAACGTATTCCGGCAAGTGCTATCTGGGCATTGACGCGGGTTCGACGACGACGAAAGTCGCGCTGATTGGCGAAAAGGGTGAATTGCTGTACAGCTACTACGCGGGCAATTCCGGCAGCCCGATTGAGACGGCGCGCACGGCGATGCGCGAACTGATGGAGAAGATGCCCGACACGGCGGTGATTGCGCGCTCCTGCTCTACCGGCTACGGCGAAAGCCTGCTGAAATCGGCGTTCCGGCTTGATGACGGCGAGGTGGAGACGATTGCGCACTGCACCGCGGCGGCGTTCTTTGACCCGAAAGTGGACTGTGTGCTGGATATCGGCGGGCAGGACATGAAGTGCATCAAGCTGAAAAACGGCTCGGTGGACACGATTCTGCTGAATGAAGCGTGTTCGTCCGGCTGCGGCAGCTTCTTGGAGAACTTCGCAAACTCGATGGGCTACACGGCGGAAGGATTCGCGGCGGAAGCCCTCTTTGCGCCCGCCCCGGTTGATTTGGGAACGCGCTGCACCGTGTTCATGAACTCCAACGTCAAGCAGGCGCAGAAGCAGGGCGCGACGATTCAGGACATCAGTGCGGGTCTGGCGTGTTCGGTCATCAAGAACGCGCTGTTCAAGGTCATCAAGCTCGCTGACCCGAAGGAGCTGGGGCAGCATATCGTCGTGCAGGGCGGCACGTTCCACAATAAGGCGGTGCTGCGCGCGTTTGAGCAGCTTGCGGGCGTGGAGGTCGTCTGCCCGGATATTTCCGGCATGATGGGCGCGTTCGGCGCGGCGCTGATTGCGCGCGACCGGGCGTCGGGCAGCGATACACCCTCCTCTACCCTGCCGATTCAGGACATTCTGGGCTTGCAGTGGCAGACGCGGACGGCGCGCTGTCAGGGCTGCACGAACCACTGTATGCTGACGGTCAGCCTCTTCCCCGGCGGACGGCGGCACATCACGGGCAACCGCTGCGAAAAAGGGCTGGGCAAGACCGCAACGGGCGAAAAAGGCCCGAACGTGATGGCGTATAAGCTCAAGCGCATGTTCGACTATCAGCCGCTGACCGCCGAACAAGCCACGCGCGGCGAACTGGGCATTCCCCGCGTGCTGAACATGTATGAGAACTTCCCGTTCTGGATGACGCTGCTGACGAAGCTGGGCTTCCGGGTGGTGCTGTCCCCTGCGTCCAGCCGCGCAATCTACGAAAAGGGCATGGAGTCCATCCCGTCGGAAAGCGAGTGCTATCCGGCGAAAATGGCGCATGGGCATGTGCAGTGGCTGATTGACCAGGGCATCGGGACAATCTTCTATCCGAGCGTTTTCTATGAGCGGCAGGAGGACATGAAGACCCAGAACCACTTCAACTGCCCGATGGTCGTGGCGAATCCGGAGAATATCGCCAATAACGTCGAGGACGTGACCGAGGGGCGCGTGCGGATGCTCAAGCCGTTCCTTGCCCTGACGGACGAAAAAACGGCGGCGGATGCGCTCGTGCGCTTCTTCCGCAAGACCTTCAATATTCCGGAACAGGAGGTGCGCGACGCGGTTCACGCGGGCTGGGACGAGCAGCAGTGTGCCAAGACCGACGTGCGCGCCGAGGGTCTGAAGGCGCTGCAATGGATGGAGGAAAACCATCGGAAGGGCATCGTGCTGGCGGGTCGTCCGTATCACGTTGACCCGGAAATTAACCACGGTATGCCGGAGCTGATTGCGTCCTACGGCTTGGCGGTGCTGACCGAGGACAGCATCCCCGCGTCCTTCCACGGCGAACATCCCCTGCGCGTGAGCGACCAGTGGGTGTACCATTCCCGACTGTATGTGGCGGCGCAGTTTGTCAGCCAGCGGGATGATTTGGAGCTGATTCAGCTCAACTCCTTCGGCTGCGGGCTGGATGCCGTGACGACCGATCAGGTTGCGGAAATACTGGAACGCTGCGGAAAGCTCTATACGCTGATCAAGATTGACGAGGTGAACTCGCTGGGCGCGGCGCGCATCCGCGTGCGGTCGCTGCTGGCGGCGATGGCGCAGCGCGAAAAGCGCGGCATCGTGGCGCATCCTGTGCCTGCGACGTATCATCGCGTGGAGTATACCCGCGACATGCAGAAGAAGGGCTATACCATTCTTGCGCCGAACATGTCGCCGATTCATTTCCGTCTGCTTCAGCCGGTGCTGGAGAAGCATGGGTATCATATCGTCATGCTGGAAAACGATACCCGTTCCGCGATTGATACCGGACTGAAGTTCGTCAACAACGACGCCTGCTATCCGTCCATCATCACCGTCGGGCAAATGATGGAAGCCGTGCTGTCCGGCAAGTACGACACCGATCGCCTTGCCCTCGCCATGACGCAGACGGGCGGCTGCTGCCGCGCAAGCAACTACGTCGGCTTCATCCGCCGCGCGCTGGCGAAAGCTGGACTGGGGCATATCCCAGTCATTTCCATCAACGCCAACGGCATGGAAACGAACGAGGGCTTCCACTTCACCCTGCCGATGCTCATCGGCGCGGCGCAGGCGATTGTTTTCGGCGATTTGCTGATGCGCTGCCTGTATCGGGTGCGCCCCTACGAAATCGAGGCGGGCAGCGCCAACCGGCTGGCGGGGACATGGTCGCAGAAGATCATTGACCATCTGGTGAACGGCACGAGCCGCTACGGCGACCTCTGCCAGCAGCTTGTGGACGACTTTGACCATCTGCCGATTCACGAGGACATGAGGAAGCCGCGCGTGGGCATCGTGGGCGAAATTCTGGTGAAGTATATGCCCGTGGCGAATAACCATCTGGTCGATTTGCTGGAAGAAGAGGGCGCGGAAGCCGTTGTGCCCGACCTGATGGACTTCATGAACTACTCCGTTTACAACGGCAAGTTCAAGCACGAGTATCTGGGCAAGGGCTGGACAAGCGAGGCGAGCGCGGTACTGGGCGTGAAGGGCATTCGCGCGCTGCGGCGTCCCGCACTCAAGGCGCTGGAAAAGTCCAAGCGCTTTGAACCGCCGATGCATATTGAGCAGATTGCTGAGCTATCCGACCCGTTCCTTTCGCAGGGCAACCAGTACGGCGAAGGGTGGTTCCTGACGGGTGAAATGGCGGAACTGCTGCTGACGGGCGTGCCAAATATCGTGTGCATTCAGCCGTTTGCGTGCTTGCCGAACCATGTGGTGGGCAAGGGGGTCATCAAGCAGTTAAGGAAGAAGTATCCGCAGGCGAATATCTGCGCGGTGGACTTTGACCCCGGCGCGAGTGAGGTAAATCAGCTCAATCGCGTGAAGCTGATGCTTTCCGCCGCACGGAAAAACATGGAGCAGGAAGCAAAATAATCGGATTAACACGCGGAAGAAGTAAGGAAAAGCGACCAACTCAATCGCGCGAAAGGGGTCAAGGGGAAAATTTCCCCTTGCGGAGTCCAGAGGCAGCGCCTCTGGTGGGGTTTGGGGCAACGCCCCAATTGTTTCACGGGCGACCAGTATGCCCAACGCGCTCAACAAAGGTGCAGGCAGCGAAGCGTCCCTGCCAGTAACTTCGCGCTCCCGCAGGAGCGCCCCCAAGCTGCTCTTTCCATCAACTCAACATTGTCGCGCCAAATGGGCGAGACCGACCAGCATGGGAGAAGGTTTTCTCTCGATGCTGGTCTTTTTCATTGCAGGGGAAAAACGGAGAGCGTATCCTACCGCAATAGAAAAGCCCCGGCAGCCGCTGGACAATCGTCCTTGTGTGCTGCCGGGGTTGTTATGCAGTTGGAAAATGTGTTACGCCTGCTCGAACTGCGAGTTGTACAGCTCGGCGTAGAAGCCGCCCTTTTGCAGCAGATCCTCGTGCGTGCCGGATTCGATGATGTCGCCGTGGCGCATGACCAGAATCTTGTCCGCATTCTTGATGGTGGAAAGGCGGTGTGCAATGACGAACGAGGTACGCCCCTTCGTCAGCGTGTCCATTGCCTGCTGAATCAGCATTTCTGTGCGTGTATCGACGGAGGACGTCGCTTCGTCGAGAATCAGCATCGGCGCGTTTTCAATCATCGCGCGGGCAATCGTCATCAGCTGCTTCTGTCCGGCGGAGAGGTTCAGTTTGTCGGACAGCTGGGTGTCGTAACCCTCCGGCAGGGTGTGGATGAGGTGGTACAGCCCCGTCGCGCGGGTCACTTGGTCAAGCTGCTCGTCCGTGATGCCCTCCTTGCCGTAGCAGAGGTTGTCGCGGATGCTGCCCTCGAAGAGCCAAGTGTCCTGCAAGACCATGCCGAAGAGGTCGTGCACATGCTCGCGCGTCATCTGCGACAGCGGCACGCCGTCAATGCGAATTTCGCCGCCGCCCAACGGATAGAACTTCATCAGCAGATTGACCATCGTGGTTTTGCCCGCGCCAGTCGGGCCGACGATGGCAACCTTCTGACCCGGCTGCACATGCTCGGAGAAGTCGTGAATGATGATTTTATCCGGCGTGTAGCCGAAGCGGACGTGGTCGAACGCCACTTCGCCGCGGACGGTTTTCGTCTGCGCGGGCAGGTGGGATTCGTCGGGCATTTCCTTCGCTTCGAGGAACTCAAAGACGCGCTCTGCCGCCGCCGCTGCGGATTGCAGGTTCGTCGCCGCCTGTGCTAACTGGCTCAGGGGCGAGGTGAACAGGCGCACATACATCATGAAAGCGACAATCACGCCGAAGGAAATCGTGCCGTTCATCGCCAGCACCGCGCCGACGACGCACACCGCCACATACGCGAAATTGCCGATGAAGCCCATCAGCGGCATCATCAGGCCGGACATGAACTGGCTCTTCCAGTCCGTCTCCTGCATCTTGCCGTTGATGCGGTCGAACGCCTGCTGTTCGCGCTGCTCTGCGCCGAAGAGGCGAACGACATTGTGCCCTGTGTAGATTTCTTCAATATGGCCGTTCAGGTCGCCCAGCCACCGCTGGCGCGCGACGAAGTACTTCTGCGAGCGGCTCATGATGCCCAGCATCAGCCCGAAGCCCAGCATCGACGACACAATCGCCGTCAGCGCCATGACCCAGTTCGTTGAGAGCATCATCACGACGCTGCCGATGAACATCGTCACGGCGGAGACAAGGCTGGTCAGGCTGTTTTGCAGCGTCTGCCCGATGGTGTCCACATCGTTGGTAACGCGGGAGAGCACGTCACCGGTGGAGGTGGACTGGAAGTAGCTGACCGGCAGGCGGTTGATTTTGTGGGAAATGCCGTCGCGCAAACCCCGGTTGACCTTCTGCGTGACGACGGTCATCACCAGCCCCGTCATGAAGCTCAGCAGCGCGCCGACGGCGTAGAGAATGATCAGCGTGATGCAGATTTTCTGGATGGCGGGCATGTCAATCTCGCCGCGCAGGCCGGCGGTAATCAGGTTGGTGATTTCGCTGATTTTGTTCGGGCCGATCAGGCGGATAATGACGCCCGCCAAGTCGCCCAGAATCGCGATGCAAATGACCGGATAGAAGGGCTTGCAGTGGCGGACGAGCTTCCCCAGCGAACCGCGGAAGTCCTTCGCCTTTTCGCCCGGTACGCCCGGCCCGCGCATTCCGGGATGACCGCCCGGACGGCGTTTCGTTTCACTCATGACGCAAGTTCCTCCTTTGACAGCTGAGAATACGCGATTTCCTGATAGACCTTGCAGCTTTCCATCAGCTCGCGGTGCGTGCCCTTGCCGACAATCGCGCCGTCCTCAATGACGAGGATGCAGTCCGCATCGCGAATCGTACCGATGCGCTGGGCGACGATGATGTTCGTCGTGCCGCTGGTCTGTTCGCGGAGCGCCTGACGCAATGCATGGTCGGTCTTGTAGTCCAGCGCGGAGAAGGAGTCGTCAAAGACGAGGATTTCCGGGTCGCGCGCCACTGCGCGGGCAATAGACAAACGCTGCTTCTGTCCGCCGGAGAAGTTCGAGCCGCCCTGCGCGACTGTGCCGGAATACCCGACCTCCGGGGATTCGACAAATTCCGCCGCCTGCGCGATAGCAACCGCCTTGCGGATGGCAGCGCCCGACGCGTTGTCCTCGCCGTAGCCGACGTTGCTGCTGACCGTGCCGGAGAACAGGAACGCCTTCTGCGGCACAAAGCCGATCTTGCTGCGCAGGGCGTCCTGCGTGTAGTCACGCACGTCCACGCCGTCTACCAGCACCTGCCCGCTTGTTGCGTCATACAGGCGCGGAATCAGGTTGATGATGCTGCTCTTGCCGCAGCCAGTTGCGCCGATGAGGGCAACCGTCTGTCCGCAATGTGCGGTGAAGGAGATGTGGTGGATGGCGTCGCCGTCGGCATCGGGATAGCGGAAGGAAACGTCGCGGAACTCGATTTCGCCCTTCATCCCCGGCTTGCCCTGCGTTTCCTTGCCGTCCACAATGCGTGCCTTCGTGTCCAGCACCTCATTGACGCGGCTCGCGGAAACAGTCACGCGCGGCAGCATGACGAAAATCATCACCAGCATCAGGAATGCCATGATGACCTGCATCGCGTACTGCATAAAGACCACCATGTCCGAGAACAGCCCGATGCGCTCCATCATCGCGGCGGGCGACGTGACCGCAATCGCGCTGATGAGCGCCGCGCCAATCCAGTAGATGCCCAGCGTCAAGCCGTTCATCGCCAGATTCATGCCCGGATTCATGACGGACATGGCGATATTCGCCTGCTGGCTGTTGCGGGTCATTTCCTCGTTTGCCTTGGCGAATTTGCCCTCCTGATAGTTTTCCGCGTTGTAGGCGCGCACGACCTGCAAGCCCGTCAGGTTCTCACGCGTGATGCGGTTCAGGTTGTCCGTCAGCGCCTGCATTTTCTTCATGCGCGGCACGGCGTAGAGCATAATGAACACCAGCAGCACGCACACGAACGCAATCACGCCGCCTGTCAGCAGCGACCATTCCCAGCTCTTCGTGCTGATTTTGCCCACGGCAATGAACGCCATAATCGGCGCTTTAATCAGCGACTGCATCCCGAAGGAAAAGAACATCTGCAATTGCGAAATGTCGTTGGTTGTGCGGGTAATCAGGCTGGCGGTGGAGAAACGGTTGATTTCCTCGTTTGAGAAGCCGACCACCTTGCGGTACATTTCGCCGCGCAGCCGAGCGGAGAAGCGTGATGCAATCTGTGCGGTAAAGAATGTCGTGCAGACCGTCAGCAGCATTGACCCCAGCGCGCACAGCAGCATCTTGCCCCCTGCGAGCAGGATATCGCTCATCTGGCTGCCTTCCGTCTGCACCAGACGGGTGATTTCCGACATATAATCAGGCAGGGCTAAGTCAAGCTGCACCTGCCCCACAATCAGCACTACACAGGCGGCGACGAGCAGCCACTCTTTCCACCTGAGGTGTTTCAAAATCCGTAGCATGGGTTTCAATCCCTCCTTTTCTGTTTGCGTCCGCCATCATACCATAGAAAGATGGATTCAGAATGAACTGGCAGAACATTTTTCAAGATTTTTGGCACTTCGCAGGGAAATTGCGCCTTGATGCGTTTATTTAGGTAGGGAAATACCTCTAAAGGAGCTGAGAGCGATGAAGAAACGGTGGATTCTGCTGATTTTGCCCTTGATGATGATGGTAATGCCTGTTGCCTCCGCGAACGGCTGGGGCTTGCCCGAGGCCTTGGTGCCGCTTGTGTCGAACACGAATGATTATGACGACTATTATCATTTGGCGGATGATTATGCGCGGAAGGAGAATAGCGCGCGCATCATCATGCAGAGCCGCTATCACAATCAGCTGATTGCGGCGGAAAAGGGCGCAGACGGTTGGAAGAGTGTTATTGTCTCGACGACCGCCGTCTATCAGCCGTCGGAGCAGAGCACATCCGGGAAGCCGAAACTCACGCGCATCAAAAATGGCTTCGAGCTGGCGTATCCGAAGGTGAAGGAACTGTACCGCTTTGAGTACATCAGCAATGACTGGGGTGAAATGGCGTATACGCTGATGTATGCGAAGATGGGTAGCGTGGAGATAGAGCGGAAAGAATCCTATCGCTATCTGGTGACGCAGGGCACAGACAGCGCAATGTGGGTGACGGAAGTCACGCTGGAGAACTTCAACATTCACAATATGCCCCGACGCGGCGTTGGCGACGTGCGCCGGATGCGCAATGTACACAGCAGCATAGCGCTGTATTACAGTTACGACAACGTGGGATGGATTGGCGCACAGACCGTTCCGGGGCAGAAAAGCGGCAAGCAGTCGTACCCGGTCTATACCGCGCCGAGTACGGAGGCATCCCGCGCGGCGAAGGGCAAAGCGTCGTTCAGCACGGGGGATGATTACCGCATCTACTGCACCGAGGGGGACTGGTCGCTGATTGAATACCGCGTCAGCCAGCGGACGAGCCGCTTCGGGTGGGCGCAGATTGGGCAGCCGCCCCAGAGCCTGCGCTTGCATATCCCGATGCTGACGGCGTATGACACTTACCTGACCGACGACCCGCACGTCAGCGAATACCATCAGGCGGAGCTGCCCGCCGGGACGAAGCTGACGATGTGGTACTTGCTGGGCGTGCGCGACGATTGGGCGTATGCCTACGTCGAAGCGACGGTGGACGGCAAGCCGATGTGCGGGTTCGTGCCGCGGCGTGACGTGGTGATTGACGAAGTGGAACTGCCGGACGAAGCAGCGAAATATGTCGGCAGCTGGTATCTGTATTCCGGCAGTGAAATCGGCTATCTGTACCTTCGGCTGGACGCGGACGGGCGCTTCTACTGCTCAGACACCGACGGCGCGCAGCCCTACGGCGGCACATGGTGCGTGGTGCAGAATCCGATGGCTGGGGAGGACAACTTCTGGATTTCGGCGGAAAGCATCCTTGTGCTGAATTACAGCGACAGCATGACGATGCGCTTCGGCGTGGACTATATCGTGTCCACGACAGAGGAGGACGGCGAGGGGCTGACCCTGCCGCTGATGAATCTTGCCTACGGGGAAGGCGGATGCACTTATGTCCCCTATGGCGCGGTGGACAGATACGGCAATTGGGTGGCAACGGCGGACGGAAGCGTGCGCCAAATGACGCTGCCGATTCAATAATGCAAAGGAGCTGCGAACGATGAAGAAACGGTGGATTCTGCTGATTTTGCCGCTGATGATGGCGCTGATGATGAATGCCGCGTCCGCGAACCAATGGGGACTGCGAGGGCAGGCACTGAACATCGTGGAACACACGCATGATTACGACGAATATTCCTGCGTGGCGGATGACTACAAGTCCCAAACCAACGCAACCCGCGTCATTTTGGGCAGCCGCTATCACAATCAGCTGGTCGCGGTGGATGAGGTGAAAGACGGCTGGAAGGACGCTATTTTCTCGACGACCGCCGTCTATCAGCCGTCGGAACTGGAAGAGACGGGCTATCCTAAAATCACGCGCACAAAGAATGGTTTTGAATTGGCGTACCCGGATATTGACGAAAGGTACTATTTTGAGCTGCAGCACAACAATGAGGGGAGAACCTTTTACACGCTGATGGAAGCGCAGATGGGCGATGTGAAGGTGGAGCGGATAGCATCTTACGGCTATCGGGTGACGCTGGGCGAGGACAGCGCCATGTGGATGACCAAAATCACGCTGGAAGACTTCAACATCCACAACATGCCGAAACGCGGGCCGGACGACGTGCGCCGAATCAACGAAGCGAGCGAAGGACTGCAATACTTCGCCTGTTTGTATCCGGAGGTGGTTTCAGGCCAGAAGAGCGGCAAGAAGTCCTATGCCGTGTATTCCGCGCCGGACACGTCCTCTTACCGCGCGGCGAAGGGGAAAGCATCCGTCAGCACGGGCGACGATTATAAGCTGTACCTCACCGTGGGCGACTGGTCGCTGATTGAGTACCGCGTCAGCCTGCGGACGAGCCGATTCGGCTGGGCGCAGTTGGGCAATCATGGCGATGAGACGACGAACGAAATCGTGCATGTGCCGATGCTGACAGCGTTTGACACTTATCTGACCGACGACCCGAACGTCAGCGAATATCATCAGGTGGAACTGCCTGCCGGGACGAAGCTGACGGCACTGTCCCATCCGGATAACCAGTGGGCGTATGTGTACGTCGAAGCGACGGTAGACGGCAAAATCACCCGCGGCTTCGTGCCACAGCGTGACGTGGTGTTTGATGATGTGGAATTGCCAGATGAAGAGGCGAAGTTAGTCGGCAGCTGGCAGATGGAGGCGGGCGGCGAGTTCTGGGACAATTATCTCCGGCTGGACGCGGACGGGAAATTTTACGGCTCGGACTGCGACGGCGCGCAGCCGTATCACGGCACATGGAGCGTTGTGCAGACACCCGCGGACAGCAACCTCTACTGGAGGGGCGACATTCCGACAATCGTCTTCCGCTGTGTCAACGGCACAGTGTACCGCTACGGCGTCGGCGTGTCGGAATCCGCTGATTACGAGGTAACAGAGGGTGACTATTGCCGCAGCATGAGCCTCATCACCTGCGAGGGCGGCACGGGGTATGTCTCCTATGGGGTATATGGCGAAGGCGGCGGCATCATCACGGACGAGAACGGCAAGCTGATTTTGAAGGAACTCAATGTGACGAACGAGCTGAATTGGGGCGCATATTGGGAAGAAGAGGGGAACGGATGAGAAATTCTCAAAAAAAAGCGTCAAAAAAGTGTCAAAAGTGATGGAAATCCTGCGCAACCTCTTGCAAAATGGCGGCAAATTGGGTAGAATATGAGGTGGGAAATGATACTCTTTCCAGATTCGCCTGTGCCAGTTGCTTGCGTCTTTTCCCCTCTGGCGTCCGGTCGTTCCACTTAGCGTAGCGCTGCTACGCTGCGTTGCACTCCCGTTAGCCAGAGTGAAAAATTCGCGGCGCATCTTGGCACATTCTTATCTGGAAATAGTATAACCCCGTTTGAACGACTAAAGGAGGTATATTCCAATGGCAGTGAAAGTTGCTATCAATGGCTTTGGCCGTATTGGCCGTCTGGCGTTCCGTCAGATGTTCGGCGCTGAGGGCTACGAGGTGGTCGCGATTAACGACCTGACCTCTCCCGCGATGCTGGCTCACCTGCTCAAGTATGACACCGCTCAGGGTTCCTACTGCGGCAAGATCGGTGAAAACCTGCACACCGTGGAAGCGACCGAAGATTCCATCATCGTGGACGGCAAGGAAATCAAGATCTATGCCGAAAAGAACGCGGCGGATGCTCCGTGGGGCAAGCTGGGCGTGGATGTCGTGCTGGAGTGCACCGGCTTCTACTGCTCCAAGGAAAAGTCCATGGCGCACATCGCGGCTGGCGCGAAGAAGGTCGTCATCTCTGCCCCCGCTGGCAATGACCTGAAGACCATCGTCTACAACGTCAACAACGACACCCTGACCGCGGAAGACCAGATCATCTCTGCTGCTTCCTGCACCACCAACTGCCTCGCGCCCATGGCGAAGGCTCTGAACGACAAGTATCCGATCGTGTCCGGCATCATGACCACCGTTCATGCGTATACCGGCGACCAGATGATTCTGGACGGCCCGCATCGCAAGGGCGACCTGCGTCGTGCCCGCGCTGGTGCGCAGAACATCGTTCCGAACTCCACCGGCGCTGCGAAGGCGATCGGCCTGGTTATCCCGGAACTGAACAAGAAGCTGATCGGCTCCGCGCAGCGCGTCCCGGTCTGCACCGGCTCCACCACCATTCTGGTTGCTGTCGTCAAGGGCAGCGACGTGACCGTTGACTCCGTGAACGCCGCCATGAAGGCGCAGTCCTCCGAGTCCTTCGGCTACAACACCGAGCCGATCGTGTCTTCCGACGTCATCGGCATGCGCTATGGCTCCCTGTTCGACGCTACCCAGACCATGGTCGCGAAGATCGACGACGACACTTATCAGGTGCAGGTCGTGTCTTGGTACGACAACGAGAACTCCTACACCTCTCAGATGGTCCGCACCATCAAGTACTTCGCGGAACTGAAGTAATTCAAGTCCCGCAGTCCTGCCTTTCTGGTTCAAGAAGGGCAGGACTGTTTTTTTACACAAAACAAAGGAGTAACAAGGATTATGGCAAAAAAACCGATAGATATGAAGAAAAACTTGCGGAATATCTGGCTCGACATGAATTTTTTACAGGATATTGCTTGCTCAAAGGAAGAGAACAAACAGTTTCGGCAAATGAAGAAAAATGGCGAAGCACTTCCAGAAGGTGTTCGAGAATATCAAGATGTGAACGGGTTTGTAACGGGCGAATTCTTCAGAATTTATGATGCCGGACTTACTGAAAACGAGAGGATAGAGTATACTTTCTATGGTATGCTGCAACAGTTGCGAACGATAAAGAAATGTTGTGTGTTTTTCACCACACTGACGGTTATTTCATTGATTATTGGTTTTTTGTTTTGGGTGGGCGTTTTTGCTTATTGATTCCTGTAAGAACAGAAAACAACGGCGCAACAAAGTCAAATGCACCGGTGTTTTTTATATGTGAATGATGCTTCCATCGCGTTTCCCCGCCGCCCCTTTATTTTGCAGAAGAAGATACCGAGACAACCCTTGATTTCTGCCTGCCACCTATAAATTACAGAATACAAAATATATTATTGTCACCACACCGGCGTAATTTGCCTCGCTGCCTACAATGACGTTCGTACTGTTTGCGGCTTGCAAAAAACTTGACTTTCAATTGGCTCATCTGCCGTATTTGCAACTGAATTCGACGCAAAATTCATTTTCCGACAAACCAACTCCTTGGCGCGGCGAAGTCTGCATCTGACGGCACTGTTTACAAACGAAAGAATATGGAATATAATTATTTTAATCCTGCTTCGAGCGGGAAATAAGGAAAAGAGGTGCCCATCATGAAGAAGCTCCTATCCCTTCTGTTGGCGCTGACCATGATTCTCCCCCTGGTGGGCTGCGCGGCGCTCGCAGAGAATGCGGATCCCATCATGATTACCGTCATCGCGACCAGCGACGTGCACGGCAAAGTGCTGCCCATCAACTACGCCACTGGCGAACCTTCTCCGAACGTGGGTCTGTCCATGATCGCTTCCATGATCGAGCAGGTTCGTGCTACGGAAAAGAACGTCGTTCTGGTGGATGGCGGCGATACCGTGCAGGGCTCTGCCATGACCTATTACTACTCCTACTTCGCTCCTGAAAAGGACGATCCCATGATGAAGGCGCTGCGCCTGATGGACTACGACATGTGGTGCTTGGGCAATCACGAGTTCAACAACGATCTGCCGATTCTCAAGCGTCAGATTGAGTATGTGATGAGCCCCGACAACGGCGAGGAGCATTCCGTGCCCATGTCCGCCGCCAACTTTGTGGCGAAGGGCACCGAGTGGGATTCCTGGATGGGCGTCCCTTACATCGTCAAGGAATTTGAGGGCGTGAAGGTCGGCGTCATCGGCATGGATACGCCCAACATCCCCGCTTGGGAGGTTGAGTCCCACTATGAGGGCATCGACTTCCGCAATCTGGTTCCCACGGTTGAGCACTTCGTGCCGATCCTGCGCGAGCAGGAGGGCTGCGACGTGGTGATTGTCGTGGCACACTCCGGCGTGGAAGACGCTGTTTCTACCGATGGCAACAACCCCGCGGACTACGAAAACCAGGTTCGCGCAATGATTAACCTGACCACCGGGATTGACGCGGTTGTGTATGGTCACTTCCATAACACCGACTACCGTGAGGACATCCTCAATGCCGAGGGCAAGGTTGTGCCCGTGCTGGCGGGCGGCGGCGGTGAAGGCCTGGGCTTCATGAAGCTCGCCTACGACCCGGCGACCAAGACCGTGACCCCTGTGACGGCTGAAAACGGCTACCGTTTCCTGGCGGATCAGGAAGGCCTGGTGGAAAATCAGAAGGTTGCCACGGCGCTGGCTCCCTACAACGAGGAACTGCAGGCTTATCTGGATCAGCCTCTGGGCACTGCTACCGGCGCTTTCTCCAATAAGAACATCTCCCTGCAGCCCACCGCGCTGATGGATCTGCTGAACAAGGCGCAGCTGTCTGCGGTTCCTGCGCAGCTGTCCATCTGCGCGCCTCTGACCAGCGGCGCCGAGGTTCGCGACCTGATTCCTGCGGGCGACGTTCCGATGCGTTTGCTGTATCAGCTGTACGTGTTTGAAAACTGGCTCTATCGCGTGAACATGACCGGCGAACAGCTGCGGCTGTGGCTGGAGCATGCTACCACCAACTACACCAGTGCGTCGAACCCCGATTACCTTGGCGGTGGCTACTACACCGATGAAATCTACGGTTTGTACTACGAAATCCACTACTATGCGCCCGAAGGAAAGCGCATCCAGAACATGCAGTATCAGGGTCAGCCCGTGGCGCCTGATCAGGTGTTCTCCGTGGTGATGAACAACTACCGCTTCACCGGCGGCGCCGGCTTCATGCAGGCGGCTGGTCTGACCCCTGAGGATTACAGCCTCACGGATATGTACACCGGCGATACGCTGGGCAACGATAACGGACAGGTGCGTAACATTCTGGCGCAGTACATCCGCGACCAGAAGGAAATCACCCCCACCGTGGAAAGCACTTGGCAGTTCTTCAGAACCAAGGAAGACGCGATCGCTGCCGGCGCGAAGGTTGTGGAATAATACGCTTTCCAAATGCACCCGCGCCAGCTGCTTGCGCCTTTTCCCTTCTGACTTTCGGTCGTTCTACTGAGCGTAGTGCTGCTGCGCCGCGTTTCACGCCCGTTCGCCAGAATAAAAAATTCGCTTCACATCTTGGCGCGTTCTTATTTGGAAATAGTATTACGCTCCCCGGATTTTCGTGATGAATCAAAAAACCGCGCCCTACTCTGGAACATCTCCGGAGCAGGGCGCTTTTCTATGCAATTATCCAGTTGTGCTCTTTCTAAATTCATCCGTGCCATCTGTCCGTGCTTTTCCATTCTGGCGCATTCTCATGATGGAAATAGTATTATCGCACGCTGTAACGTCCCTGGCTTTCCGTGAGGAAACGTTATTTCTCCCATTCCACCCCGTTCCCCCGCAGCCCCTGCACAAACTCCTCCGGCAGCGGCGCGGTGAACGTCATCCTTTCCCCCGTCCGTGGGTGCGTGAACGAAAGCGTGTACGCGTGGAGCATCAAGCGGGGGACTTTCACGCCTCTTCCTGACCCGTAAATCGGGTCGCCGCAGACCGGATGCCCGATGGACTTCATGTGCACGCGGATTTGGTGCGTCCGCCCGGTCAGAATGTGGACGTCCAGCAGCGTCACGTTTCGCCCGCGCGCAAGCACCGTCCAGTCCGTAATCGACGGGCGGCCTTCGGGGTCAATTGCCATTTTCTTGCGGTCTTTCTTGCTCCGCGCGATGGGCTGGTCGATGCGCCCGCTGTCCTCCCGCAGATTCCCTTCAACCAGCGCGCGGTAGTGCTTCTCCATCTGCCGCTCCTGCAATTGGCGGCTGAGGGCGAGTTGGCTCTGGTCGTTCTTTGCCACGAGCAGCAGACCGCTGGTGTCCTTGTCCAGCCGGTGGACGATGCCGGGGCGCAGTTCGCCGCCGATGCCGCTCAAGTGGTCAAGGTGGTGCAGGAGCGCGTTGACGAGCGTGCCGTCCTCATTGCCGGCGGCGGGGTGAACGACCATGCCGCAGGGCTTCAGGACGACGGCGAGGTCGTCATCCTGATAGAGAATTGTGAGCGGGATTTCCTGCGCGACGGGCACGGCGGGCTTCGGCGCGGGAATCGTCAGGATAACAATCTGACCCTGCTTTGCTTTTGCGCCGGATTTCGTCTCGACTTTCCCGTCCACCGTGACGTTTCCGTCCGCCATCAGCGCCGCCACCCGCGAGCGAGTCAGCCCAGCAGCTTCGGACAGGGCAACATCCAGCCGCCGCCCGTCGCCGGGGATGGAGATAGTGCGCGATTCGAGTGCGTCAGGCATCATTTGCGTCATGATTGATTTTCCTCCAATCTTCCGTGCGGAACACGATGCAGTACGCCATCAGCACCGTGCCGACGACGAGCGCAGCGTCCGCAATATTGAACACTGCGAAGGGGAACAGGGTGATATCCAGCATATCGACGACATAGCCCAGCGCCAAGCGGTCGTAGGCGTTGCCAAGCGCGCCGCCGATCATCAGCGCCGCCGCGGTTCTGCTCCATCCGCTGAGCTGATAGCGGCGGAGGACGAGCCATCCGGCGATAACCGCGATGACGGACACCACGCCCAGCATCCACGAGCGCCCGCTGAACAGGCTGAACGCCATGCCCGTATTTTCAACATAAATCCAACGAAGAATGCCGGGAATGAGGGTGCGCTCATCCGGCAGCGCGACGGCGAGGGCTTTGGTGAAGCGGTCAAGCGCGAGGGTCAGGAGGATGAGCAGGAAAGGCAGCAGCCTTTGGGAAACGGGTTTGCGCATGGTGATGATAGCCCTTTCTGGTGATAATGATGGGGGAAGCGGCGGAATCAGGTCGCGCCTATTGACGCGACAATGTGGAAATGGCGGATAGAGCAGCTTGGGGCGCTTCTGCGGAAGCGCGAAGTTACGGGCAGGGACGCTTTAGCTGCCGCTGCCCTTGCCTTCCACGAGGTTCAGCAGCTGGGTCAGGAAATCCCCGATAATCGGCAGATTCCTTTGCACCAGTCCTTGCAGCAGCCACACCACCAGCGCGCCCAGAAGCGTAAACCCAACCGCTGTCCCTAATCCTCTTGCAATCCCGCCTACAAACTGCATCAGAAGACGCTTCTTCCAGTTCTTCTCATATGCAACAAATTCACTGAGCCGCAGCTGCTCCATCCGCAGCAATTGCTCCTCCATCTTGTTCGCCATCCAGACCGCCCATTCCTTCATTCTCGCACCTCTTTTTTGCGGTTTTCATTTTCTGATAGAATCGCACGATCATGCAGGGGATTTCGCCTCTGCGGAGGTGACAAAGGGGCTTTCTGCTTGCTCCCTTCGGCACTTTAAGCCATAGTGGTGATAATCAGAAGTTTTTGATAGGGGGTGGTTCGATTTTGTTCGGAAAAGTAACTGATTTCCCTGCAAAGCAGAGCTGCCCTTTGTTTTTGCTGGTCAGCATTCCCCCGAATTGGGCAAACGATGCAAAGACCAGAAAAAAGGTGGACAAAAAACAAAAAAACACGCGAAAAACGCTTGACATAGCCTATTAGTTATGCTAAACTAACGCTTGCGAATCGCCGGATTAGTTGGAATAAACTATCCGCGAAAGGACTGACACAAGGAGGTCATGGAACATGATGCCGTTGGGCATGGTGGAAATTGGCGAGTCTGGCGTGATTGGCAAAATCACCGGACAGGATGAGGTGCGTCAGCATCTGGCGGAGCTGGGCTTCGTGATGGGCGAAAGAGTGACGGTCGTCAGCAAAATGGGCGGCAATCTAATTTGCGCTGTCAAGGATAGCCGTGTTGCGTTGAGCCAATCCATGGCTATGCGTGTGCTGGTGAACTGAGGAAAAGGAGGCAGAAGGCATGAAAACCCTGAAGGATGTCAAGGTCGGGGAAACCGCGGTGGTTGTCCGCCTGCATGGTGAAGGTGCCGTCAAGCGCCGCATCATGGACATGGGACTGACCCGCGGGACGGAAGTCCATGTGCGCAAGGTTGCGCCGCTGGGCGATCCGATGGAGCTGACCGTGCGCGGCTATGAGCTGAGCGTGCGCAAGGCGGATGCGGAAATGATCGAGGTTCAGTAATTCTGTTTCCCTTACGATAAAACCTGATTTCGCGCAGGCTTTTTCCTACCTTATACGTTTCAAACCTACTAACATAGGTGCAACCGAAGCAGTCCAGAGGGCGATCGGAAAGCCCTCTGGTCGCGTCCGCAGACGCGAAACCCTGCATCAGCACGCGCATATAGGTGTGAAGAAGTCATCAACGCAATCGCGCGAAAGGGTCAAGGGGCAATGCCCCTTGCGGAGTCCAGAGGCGGAGCCTCTGGTGGGGTTAGTTAAGACAAATTCGCATAAGGAGGCGCCGAAAATGGCGATTACGATTGCGCTCGCAGGCAACCCGAACTGCGGCAAAACGACCATGTTCAACGCGCTGACGGGTTCTCGTCAGTTCGTCGGCAACTGGCCGGGTGTTACGGTTGAAAAGAAGGAAGGCAAGCTCAAGGGCAATGACGATGTGGTCATTCAGGACTTGCCCGGCATTTACTCCCTGTCTCCCTCCACGCTGGAGGAAGTCGTCGCCCGCAACTACCTGGTGAACGACAAGCCTGATGCCATCCTGAACATCGTGGACTCCACCTCCATCGAACGCAACCTTTACCTGACCACGCAGCTGCTCGAACTCGGCACGCCGATGGTCATCGCGATGAACATGATGGATGTGTCCCGCAAGAACGGCGACAAGATCGACATGAAGAAGCTGAGCGCAGCGCTGGGTGTGGAAATCGTCGAGACTTCCGCGCTGAAGGGCGAAGGCAGCGTGAAGGCGGCTGAAAAGGCTGCCGCTGCTGCCAAGAACCGCACGATGGGCGAGCATCCGCACGTATTCACCGGCTCGGTGGAACACGCGCTGGCGCATATTGAAGACCTCATCGGCGGCAAGGTTGAACCGCGCTTCCTGCGCTGGTACGCCGTGAAGCTGTTCGAACGTGACGAGAAGGTTGTTGCGGAACTGAAGCTGTCCGAAGATGTCAAGAAGGGCATTGAGGAAGCCGTCTCCTCCTGCGAAAAGGAAATGGATGACGACGCCGAGTCCATCATCACCAACCAGCGTTACGCCTACATCAACACCTTGATGCAGAACGCGGTGAAGAAGGGCAAGGCAAAGGGCAGCCTGAGCGTTTCGGACAAGATTGACCGCGTGGTGACCAACCGTGTGCTGGCGCTGCCGATTTTCGCGCTCATCATGTTCCTCGTGTATTACATTTCCGTGACGACGATTGGTACGCTGCTGACGGACTGGACGAATGATGTGTTCGTTGCGGAAATCGTGCAGGGCAACCTCCAGACTTGGCTGGATGGCGTTGGCTGCGCGGGCTGGCTGAGCGGTCTGATTGTTGATGGTATCGTCGGTGGCTGCGGCGCGGTGCTGGGCTTTGTGCCGCAGATGCTGGTGCTGTTCCTCCTGCTGGCTATCCTTGAAGACGTTGGCTACATGGCTCGTATCGCCTTCATCATGGACCGTATCTTCCGGAAATTCGGGCTGTCCGGCAAGAGCTTCATCCCGATGCTGATTGGTTCTGGCTGCGGCGTTCCCGGCATCATGGCTTCTCGTACCATCGAGAGCGACCGTGACCGCAAGATGACCATCATGACCACGACCTTCATCCCCTGCGGCGCGAAGATGCCGATTATCGGTCTGATTGCCGCGGCGGTCTTCGGCGGCAGCGCGTGGGTTGCGACGTCCGCATACTTCATCGGCGTGGCGGCGATTGTCATCTCCGGCATCATGCTGAAGAAGACGAAGATGTTCGCGGGCGACCCGGCTCCCTTCGTCATGGAGCTGCCGGCATATCACTTCCCGTCTGGTCGCAACGTGTTCCACAGCGTGTGGGAGCGCGGCTGGAGCTTCATCAAGCGCGCTGGCACGGTCATCCTCCTGTCCTCTATCGTGATTTGGTTTGCGAAGACCTACGGCTGGGCGCCCGCGGCGGACGTGCAGCTGGAAGCGCAGCAGACCTACCAGACGGAACTGGCTGATTACAACGCGAAGGCGGAAGCTGGAACGCTGGAAGAAGACGAGGAAGCGCCGGAACTCGCGCCTGAAATGGATCGCGCGGCTGGCTCCTGGGGCGCTGTGGCGGATATGGACAACTCCATCCTTGGCAAGATTGGCAACCCGGTCAGCGTGGTGTTCAAGCCGCTGGGCTTCGGCAATATGCCGTCCACGGTCGCTACGGTCATGGGTCTGGTTGCGAAGGAAGAAGTCGTCGGTGTTCTGGGCGTCCTGTATGGCGCGGATGACGCGGCGGACGTTGTTGACGACGAGGACATGACCGAGGAAGAGAAGGCGGAAGCCCTCAGCCCGATTGCGACGGCGTTCAACGAGTCCTCCAACGGTCATGGCCGTCTGGCGGCGTATGCCTTCATGATTTTCAACCTCCTGTGCGCTCCCTGCTTCGCGGCCATCGGCGCGATGAAGCGTGAGTTCAACAATGCCAAGTGGACGCTGGCTGCGGTTGGCTATCAGTGCGCGTTCGCTTACGTCGTCGCCCTGATCGTCTATCAGCTTGGCCTGCTCTTCAGCGGCGCTGGCTTCACCGTTGCGACGGCGATTGCCATCCTGCTGCTGGCTGGTCTGGTGTATCTGGTCGTTCGTAAGAATCCTTACAACGACAACCACCTCACGCAGAAGGTTTCTGCCTGATTTTCCATCGGGCTTAACCGAGGAAAGCCCCGCTGCATCCGGTGCTTTCTGAAACCCCTCTTGTGAACGCCGGAGGGCTGGCGCGGGTTCTGCATCATCTGCGCTTTCCCTCCGGCATATGTTCTATCGCGCAAAAGCGGTTTTCCTCCATCCGCACAGGCGCAGAAAGGAACGAATCATGGCAACGTGGATTGTTGGCGGTGTACTTCTGGTGATTGTTGGCGCAGTCATTTGGAAGATGATCAAGGACAAGAAAAGCGGCAATTCTGCTTGCAGCTGCGGCGGCGACTGCGGCAAATGCAAGGGCTGCCACTGATTTTTCTCAAAACTTGTCAGACAAAAGCGCGCTTCCCGGAAACTTCGGGAGGCGCGTTTTTGATAGGTGGATGTGTTCCGCTGTTCTTTTCCTGTCGCCATCCTATGCAGCGCGCGGCGGATGTGGTATAATCAGCATGGAGAACACTGCAAAATCGCCTGTACATTCATCCTATGACATAAAGGAGGACAACGCTATGCCCAATCCCCTCACCGCCCGCCGTTCCATTCGCAAGTTCCAGCCAACGCCCGTGTCGCCCGATACCATCCGCGCTATCGTCGCCGTCGCCGCGTATGCGCCCAGCTGGAAGAATTCCCAGACCACCCGCTACACCCTGCTGACCAAGCGCGAGGAAATTGACCGCGTAGCGGACGAATGCACGATGGGCTTTCAAAAGAACATCGATACCCTGCACGGTGCGCCCGCGCTGGTTGTCCTTACGACCGTGAACGACCGCAGCGGCTACGAACGCGACGGCTCGTTTTGCACCAGCAAAGGGACGCACTGGCAGTCCTTCGATGCGGGTCTGGCGGCGGAAGCTTTCTGCGTCGCCGCGCATGATGCGGGGCTTGGCACGGTCATCCTCGGCATTTATGACGAAGGGAAGGTCAAGGCCGTGCTGAATCTGCCGGAAACGGAGAGCGTGTCGGCGCTGATTCCGATTGGCGTGCCTGCGGAATCTCCTGCCGCCCCCAAGCGCAAGGATGTTTCGGAACTTCTGCGCATTCGATAACCGTTTGACAAAAATCAGCCAATTCGCGCTTGTACTCAACTGCCCGTTGTGCTATGATAAAGGAAATGAATGACCCGCCTGGGGTCACAGGGAAAGGAGTCCCCATGATGAATTTGAACGAAACTGCGGCGCGTCACGGCTTTTGCGTTGACCGTGTGCGTGAAAGCGAAGAGCTGCACGGAAAGATGGTGGAAATGCACCACGAAAAGACCGGCGCACAGCTGGTTTGGGTGGATAACGGCGAGGTGAACAAGACGTTCTGCGTCGCGTTTAAGACCCTGCCGGAGGATTCGACCGGTGTATTCCACATTCTGGAACATTCTGTCCTCTGCGGTAGCGCCAAGTATCCCGTCCGTGAACCGTTCGTCGAGCTGATGAAGAGCAGCATGGCGACGTTCCTGAACGCGATGACCTTCCCCGACAAGACGATTTACCCCGTCTCCAGCCGCAACGAGCAGGACTTCCTGAACTTGGCGGAAGTGTATCTGGATGCTGTGTTCGCGCCGCGCATCCTGCAAGACCCGAACATCTTCTATCAGGAAGGCTGGCACATTGAGCTGGACGAAAACGGCGCGCCGCTGTACAAGGGCGTTGTGTTCAACGAGATGAAGGGCGCCATGAGCGATGTGGACGAGCAGATTTACCAGAAGACGCTGGATGTCCTCTTCCCGGACAACTGCTACGGCTGGAATTCCGGCGGCGACCCGAAGCACATCCCCGACCTGACCTACGAGCAGTTCCTGCGCATGTACCGCCGCTATTATCACCCGTCGAATGCGCGCATTTATCTGGATGGTGCTGTGCCGCTGGACAAGGTGCTGACGCTGGCGGAGGAGTACCTGAGCCGCTTCGACCGTCTGGACGAGAAGCACGAAATTCCCATGCAGAAGCCCTTCGCCGCTGAAGCGGAACAGGCGTATGAAATCGGCGCCGAGGAGGATACTGCCGACAAGACCATGCTGACGCTGGCGAAGATTGTTGCGCCGTGGTCGGATACGGTGCGCGTCACGGCGACGGAAATCCTCTTTGATGTGCTGACGGGCAGCAACGACGCGCCGCTGAAGAAGGCGCTGTTGGCGACGGGCAAGTGTCAGGATGTAGGCATGTCTCTGGACAACGCGATGGCGCAGCCGTACATGATGCTGACCCTGCGCAACATTGCCGATGGCAGTGAGCAGGAGCTGCGCCAGATGATCCGCGACACCGTGCAGCAGCTGGTTAAAACCGGGCTGGACAAGGACGCGCTGACTGCCTCCATCAACAGCAGCGAGTTTTCTGCCCGTCAGCCGGGCGAACCGTCGGGGCTGCTCCGCTGCATCCATGCGCTTGACGCGTGGCTTTACGGCGGCGACCCGATGCAGCCGCTCCTGTCCGAAGAGCGTTATCAAAAGCTGCGGGAAATGGCGGCGGGCGACGACTTTGACCGCCTGATGGCAGAACTTCTGCTGGATGAAAGCACGATGAGCATCATCCGCACCGTGCCGTCCCACACGCAAGGCGACGAACTCCGCGCGGAGGAAACGGAGCGCCTGCAGGCGATTCAGGCCGCGTGGACGGACGCGGACAAGGAAGCGCTGCGCGTGCAGAACGAGAAGCTGACCGCGTGGCAGCAGACCCCCGACACCGCCGAGCAGCTGGCAACGCTGCCCGTGCTGTCCTTGAGCGAAATCAGCGCAGACCCGCTGCTGATTCCCGCGGCGGAAGCGCAGTGCGGCGCGGCAAAGGTTATCACGCATGATTTGCCCATGAACGGCGTTACCATCATGCACTGGTATATCTCCTTGACCGATTTCACCCTGGATGAACTCAAGCGCCTGTCGATACTGCCCGAACTGCTGGGCAAGCTGCCGACGAAGCGTCACGATTCGCTATCCCTCTTCCAAGCCATCAAGCGCGATATCGGCAAGCTGACGTTCCAGCTGCGCGTCATGTCCCGCTGTGCGGAAATGGCGACGCCCGTGCTGGACGTGAGCTGCTCCGTGCTGGATGCGAACGTGGACAAGGCAGCCGCGCTCGTGCGGGAAATTCTGACCGAAACGTGCTTTGACGACAGGGCGCGTGTGCAGACGCTGATTCTCCAGTTGAGCGAGATGGCGAAGCAAAAGGTCATCAGCGACGGCCACAGGATGGCAATGTACGCCGCATCGGCGACGATGAGCGCGGCCTCGGCAGCGCGGGAAGCCTTGAACGGTCTGAGTGCCTGCATGGTGCAGAAGGCGCTGGCGGAGAATTTCGACGCGCAGTA
>ULJH01062418.1_pt1 | contig 26649 bp, 20 predicted proteins | sample 1950781 | NCBI WGS metagenome assembly ULJH01 (sample SAMEA4835462, study PRJEB28245) | human gut metagenome | biome: gut microbiome; material: fecal sample | place: Denmark | collected 2008 | reverse complement strand
AGCAGAGTTTTACACCTAATTGGGGATAAAACAAATGATACCTCGGGAATATTCTTCGTCGGATATACGATCTCGGGCTTGATTTGATAATGGACAATCGTGTTCGCAGGCAGCTTCTTTCTGCTTTTCCTCGGCGATGTCATGCAAATCCAAATCGAATAGACTTTTTTTATCTTGTCATATGAATTTGTTGTAAATTCACGGTCTAGCTGCTCCGATAACAGTCTTGCGGGATAAAAGATAGAGCGGCTTACCAAATCATATGGCAGATGTATGGATTTCTGTGCCTCAATATTGATATACAGCTTTTGCGGCTCCCCATCTCTTGTGAGCACTGTAAATACAATATCAAAAGTCACTTCCCCTTCCCCGGGAAGATTGCTTTCCGTATTAAGTCCCTGTACCGCTTCTGTTCGGTTCCTATCGTCGGGCCGTACCCGCTGACCCGATATCACAGGTGACCCAATAATAGCATTTTCAGCTTCTTCATGCGAATAATTCTGGAATTCCGGGACAGTCCCGACAAGAATTCTGGACAAAATACACTTCGATGCCAGTATCCGCTTCACGGCCGCGTCATACTGAGCTTTCTGATTTGCAGGGATCGATCCCTTCGAAGAACTGATATAAAGTTGTACGTCTATGGTAACATATTCATGTCTCTTGTATAGTCCGCAGGTTGCACTAAAAATCAAGCCGGATTTTTGGTAGAAAATTCCGGCAGAAAAGAGGAAAACATGAGCTACGCAATTGTATTCAGCAGTCAGACCGGAAACACGAAATTACTGGCAGAAGCCTTAAAGAACAGTCTTCCTCAGGAGGAGTGTCTCTATGTTGGCGCTCCAGATCCGGAAGCGTTAAATGCAGATACTCTTTATATCGGATTCTGGACCGACAAGGGCAACGCAGATGCCGCATCGTTGAGCTTTCTGCAGCTTCTGCAGAATAAAAAAGTCTTCCTGTTCGGCACGGCAGGCTTTGGCGGCAGTGAGGCGTATTTTCACAGGATTCTGAAAAACGTACAGAAATCTCTGGATCGCAGCAACAAAATCATCGGCACCTTTATGTGTCAGGGTAAGATGCCGATGTCCGTTCGTAACAGATATGAGAGTATGAAAAAGAATCCCATTCACATGCCGAATCTGGATGAAATGATAGAGAATTTTGATAAAGCGCTCTCCCACCCGGATGCCGCTGATCTGGATCAGCTGATCGCTGCTGCGAAGCAATCAGGATTAGAGTAATACTCCCCCTGCAGGGGTGGGAATTCCTGCCCCTATGCTCTGCTCAGAGCTTTTCATACGCAAGCCTTGGCGTATGATCATGCGTCAGAATCACGCCGCAGTATTCAAATCCGTTTCGAAGGAGCTGATGCTGCATGGTGAGATTCTTCTCATGTGTATCCATTCGCAGATGGGAAATCTGTGAGCTGCAGAAGGCAACGGTTTCCTTCATCAGACCATGGACCTTGCCATCGCTTGCGACGCGGTGAATAACGCCGTACGGCGCATCGGATTTCCAGGCACCTTCTGAAATCACGTGATAGGTGGGATCCTCTCCGATTTCAAACATGAAGGCGCCATGTACTTCTCCCTGCTTCTCCAGAACATACAGAATTCCTTTTTCGATGTCCTCATGAGTCAGCTCCCTTGGCGGGAACGTTCTTCCCCACTGGTTCGGATTTCCATGCTCCGCCATATAGGCTCTCGCCTTTTCATAAACCACTGCAATCTGCTCCTCATCCTGAAAAACTGCCTTTCGTATCATATTCTTTCCCTTCTGGCCTTCCTGCCTGTCCGAATACTCAGCCCTCTTCCTGCTTTCCGCTGGAGCGCAAGGCCTCAAATCCGTTTCTGGCAAGCAGCTCATTGAGATCCGAAAGACTCCCCTGCCTCATATTGAAGCAGGTCATCAGCAGGGCGTCTCTCGGATCTCTTGCGTAAAGCGTGTCCATCCGGTAAAGACGCAGTGCCTTCTGCGTCTCCTGCAGCGTGAATTCCGCTGCATAACAGATTCGCAGGATCACATCCCGCTGCTTCGTCACCTTTTCTTCTGTAAGAAGCTTGTAGCCGTAACGAAGCGGAATGTCGGAACGAAGAAATCAGAGCTTTACTCCTCCCATCGTACACCGTGACATCAAGCCTTCCAATATCATTCTTACGGAGGACGGACGAATTGTTCTGATCGACTTAAATGCCGCACGGCTCAATGATAAAAACAGAAGCCATGATACGCAGCTCATCGGAACCGCCGGTTTTGCCGCTCCTGAACAGTACGGCTTTGCTGCCTCCTCCCCCCGTGCGGATCTCTACGCGGCAGGCATCCTGATGCGTGTGCTGTTAACCGGAACGGATGCAAATGACGCCATGCTTTCTCGTCACCTGTCCCGGAAAATACGCGCAATCATTGAACGCTGTACGCAGCTTGATCCCCGGAAACGCTATCATTCCGCACAAGCTCTTCAGCGCGATATCCGAAAGCACTTCCCGAGGCACCTGAATATACCGAGGCCGATTACCCCTTTCTCGGAATCTACCGCGGCAATACATCCGATTACCTGACTTTGGATGCAGATGGTACGGCCTCCTACTACTGCACGGAATATACCGACCTGAACTGTCCCTGGAGCTTTAAAAACGGCGAAGTCTCTTTGTATCTGCCAAAACTCCATTATACCATTCATGCCAGTGTTTCGGATGATTCTGCCGATCTGTATTTCACTGCCAATAATCTCAGCTGGAATGACGAGAATTTCACTCGCACAGATTCCCTTCCATCCCTCATCCGGCGCAATGCTTTTACTTCGTACGACACCAGTGTATCCGTTCAGGAAAACGGAACAAGACTCCTCCGGATGGGCAGTTTTGTTTTTCCCCTTCCACCTCAGTATATTGATTTTCAAGGTCAGGAGGACACGGAAGAGCTGCTTTCGACTTTCGTAAGTGTGGATGTGCAGAATGATTATTACAGCATTCTTGCATTCTGCCAGAATCCGGGATTCTCCTCTTCACTTCAGAAAAGCAGCTTCCCTTCTCTGACAAATTCCACTCTATCCAGCTGGTATGAGGATCTGATCCTGGGAGACTGCTCTGAAACCGCTGTTGCAGGGCTGAACGCGTACTGCTGCCATTTTACCGGGAAAAACAACGCGTACTTCTCCATTTTACGCAGCGAAGCCATGGAGGGAACCATCACCTCCCTCTACGACGACGCCAATCACAAAGTGATATCGGTTGTTTTTGCTCAGACAAGAGATGGTGCTCTGGATGAGCGCCCGGATTACCAGAACATGCTGGAAGCTGCCAGCTTCCGGGAATAGAAAACAGAGGAAGCGCTCTTCCTCTATTTTCTTTGATTTCTGAGATATTTCCGGATCACTTCCAAAAGCTTTTTCTCATTCAAAGGCTTTGTCAGATGCTCATTCATTCCGGCGATCCTGCTGTTCACGATATCCTCTGCGAAGCAAGTGGCGCTCATGGCAAAAATCGGCACCGTTTCCGCATCCTCGCGCTGCATGGCGCGAATCGTACGTGCGGCATCCCATCCGTTCATCTTCGGCATCATGATGTCCATGAAGATCATGTCGTAATCCCCGGGAGCAGAGGCTGCAAACTTTGCCACAGCCTCTTCTCCATCAGACGCTTCGTCTGTCAGAATTCCGTTGCTCTCCAGCATAAACTGCGCAATTTCCATGTTCAGTTCATTGTCCTCCACAAGAAGGGCTCTGCGGCCTTCCGGGGAAACGTTCTCCCTCTCTTTGCTCTCCGGACAAAGAGCAAGTTCCTCCCTGTCGCTGATCCGGAACGGAAGTTCAGCCCTTACCGTAGTTCCCTTCCCCTTCTGACTCGTAAGTGCAATGTTTCCGCCAAGTCTCAGCGCAAGCTCTCTGGCAATCGTAAGACCAAGCCCTGATCCCTCATAGCCTGTTCTGCTCGTTTCCTTTTCCTGTGCAAACATCTCGAACGCGTGAGGCAGAAATTCTTCGCTCATTCCGATCCCGTTGTCCTCACAGCCAAATTCATAAACGATCTGTTTCCCCTTAATCTCCTTCTTCTCACACCAGACACGGACACTGCCTCCCGGCTCCGTGAATTTCACGGCATTGTCTGTAATTGCCGTCAGAAGTCTTGCTGCATAAACAGGATTTCCCAGAAGACAGATGAACGGAAGATCCGCCCGCTCCCAGTCCACCGCGTAGGAAACATTTTTCCCTTCCGCCTTGATCTGCGCCTCCCGGTTGACCGAGCCAAGAAGCTCTGTGAGATCAAAGGCGATATCCGGAATTTCCGTTTCTTCGGCTTCCAGCTTGCTCATTGCCAGGACATCATCAACCAGAGAAAGAAGGTATCTGGAAGACTGAAGCATCTGATCTCTGCATTTCTGCTGAAGCTCCCTGTCATCCGGATTCTGATTTGCGATTTCAATCATTCCCATAATTCCGTTCAGCGGTGTCCGGAGATCGTGGCTCATATTGCGCAGTGTGCGGGTCTTCAGCGCATTTTCCTTCTTCGCCTCTGTAACCTGATACCGAAGCTCCTGCTCCCTTTTCTTGATGTCGCTGATGCTGCGAATGGCACACAGAACATGCGTCATTCTCCCGTCTGCATCTCTCTTATTCTCAATGAAGCGAAGCTTATGCCAGTCTCCGTTTTTCATCCGGTACTCTGTGGCTATGGTTTCATTCTGCGCCATTCGATCCGCCAGGGTAGACAGATTCAGAAACGAAATCAGGGCCTCCTGATATTCTTCTGCCGCCATTTGGGCGCACTCAATATGCATTTGGGGTGTGCAGATTCCGGAACTTTGAAAAGGAGCGATGCCATTGCAGTTGCGAATTTCTTCATACCTTCCGTCCCGAAGATCAATTCTCACAATGTACTGATAGAGCTTCGCGATGGCAGATATGATTTCGTTGCTGTTTCTCGCATCGTCCAGCGCTTTTTCCAGCTTCTCCTGTACCTGCTTCTCCTTATACAGAATGCTGTCAATGTTCCGGAATCCAAGAAGAATCGTGAAATGTGATTCATCCGCATCTTCCCTGACCGCATACGCCTCATAAAAGGTGCGTTCCCTTTCTGCGGAAATGCTCTGATAATGATAGCTGATGCTTTCGTGATCCAGAAGAGCACTTTTCATGTTCCGGCAAAGAAACCAATCCTTAAACCCCTTCTGCTCCTCCGGCAAAAGAAAGCGCCTCGCATACTGGCTGGTATACTCATCAAAATCCTCGTAGGGATGCCAGGATTCCTTCACCTGCTCCGCTGCATTCGTATTTCCCTCCAGGCAAAGGATCTCATATTCACCGGAATTTGCTGCGATCCGGTATAAAGAAACATATTCCGGCATAAGCTTCTGCAGCACAGCGGTCTCAGCAGAAGCACTCCTCTGCGGCACTCCAGCTCTGTTCTTCACATGCGGAACATGATTGTGATCAGACATGCAGTTTCTCCCATAGATGTATTTCTCAGCCATCATTGACGCTGAAATACGGCGTTAGTATAGGATTTATTATACCGCAATCCTCACGGATTCATCCGATTTTTCCTGTACGGCAGGGTCATTGAAACCTTTCCGATTATCCGTTACAATCAGACATGGCTGCTGCAGACGGACGACGTTCCGAAATCGTCTGCAGCTTTTTTGTGAAGACATCACCAGACAGGTAGAAAGCAGATATTCTCATGATTCTTTCGGTACAGCATCTTAGTAAATCGTTTCTCGAGGTTCCCGTTCTCTCGGACATCACCTTTCATCTGGAAAAGGGGGATCGTGCCGCCATTGTCGGAATCAATGGCGCGGGGAAATCCACTCTTCTTAAAATTATGATGGGCGAAATGAAGCCGGACGAGGGCTCGGTTTCCTTTGCCCGCGATACAACAATCGGCTATCTCGCCCAGAACCAGGATCTTGGCTTTGACGGCACCATTTATGAAGAGCTGTTAACGGTAAAAAAGGACATCGTTGATCTGGAAAAGAAAATCGAAATGGATGAAAAGCTCATGGCGCAGCTCACCGGGGCTGAGCTGGAGCAGGTTGTCATTGAATACAATGAGCTGCTCACCCGTTTTCAGAACGGAAACGGATTTTCTTACAAGGGCGAAATCACCGGTGTTCTTCGCGGTCTTGGATTCTCCGACGAAGAATTCGATCACGAGGTTGCAACGCTTTCCGGCGGTCAGAAAACCCGAGTTGCACTGGCAAAGCTCCTTCTTGAGAAGCCGGACATCATTCTCCTGGATGAGCCTACCAACCACCTGGATATTGCTGCGATCCGGTGGCTGGAGACCTACTTATCCAACTACAAGGGGACCGTTCTCATTGTCTCGCATGACCGTTATTTCCTCGACAAAACCGTAAATCATATCATCGAGATTGAGAACACGCATGCCACTGTTTTTCACGGCAATTATTCCTTCTATTCCGAAGAGAAGAAGAAGCTTCGTGACCAGCAATGGCATCAGTATCTGAATAACCAGGCCGAAATCAGGCACCAGGAAGAGGTCATCGCGAAGCTGAAGCAGTTCAATCGCGAGAAATCCATCAAGCGCGCCGAGAGCCGTGAGAAGCAGCTTGCCAAAAAGGAGGTTCTCGACAAGCCGATCGAGCTTCGCGATGATATGCGGCTTACCCTGAAGCCGTGCATTCGTTCCGGCCGGGATGTCATGCAGGTGCGTCACCTTGCCAAAGCCTTCGATGAGAATCGGCTTTTTGATGACATCACCTTTGATCTTCTTCGCGGCGAACACGCTGCAATCATTGGCAGCAACGGCACCGGAAAGTCAACGCTTCTGAAAATCATCATCGGTCAGATTGCCGCCGATGCCGGAACGGTTCGCTTCGGCACCAATGTCCATATCGGGTACTATGATCAGGAGCATCACGTTCTGAACGACGCCAATACCGTGTTCGAGGAAATTTCCAATGCACACCCGGATATGACAAATACGGAAATCCGGAATCTTCTCGCCTCCTTCCTCTTCACCGGGGAGGATGTCTTCAAGCGCATCGGCGATCTTTCCGGCGGAGAAAAGGGACGTGTCTCACTGGCAAAGCTCATGCTCTCCGAGGCAAATCTCCTGATCCTCGATGAGCCGACCAACCATCTGGACATCGTCTCCAAGGATGTTCTGGAGAATGCACTGAACAGCTACGAGGGAACGGTCCTTTATGTCTCGCATGACCGTTATTTCATGAATCGCACCGCAAGCAGAATTCTCTCTCTGACAGACCGGGTGATGCTCAATTACCCGGGAAGCAGAAGTGACGAGCCTGCTCCCGATTGCTACATCGGAAACTATGATTACTATCTGGAAAAATCCGCCCAGGTCGAGAATGTCCTGAAGGCAGATGAAAGAAAGCGGATTGCAGAAGCATCCGGGCAGCCTGCTTCTTATGTACAGACTTCCTCTTCTGCCGCCGCTAAGGCAGGCAGCAATCCGGAAGAAGCTCCCACCGCGAAGGCCGCAGGCGGAAGTCTCGATTACCGAAAACAGAAAGAGGAGCAGGCCCGCCTTCGCAAGCAGCAGAATGATCTGAAGAAATGTGAATCGGAAATTTCCTCTCTCGAGGAGCGGAACACTGCCATCGATGAGGAAATGGCACGTCCCGAAAACTGCACCGATCTTGCCAAACTGTCAAAGCTTCAGAAGGAGAAAAGTGCAAACGAGGATAGGCTCGCAGAATTGTATGAGAAATGGGAGGAGCTTTCGGAAGCACTCTCCTGAATACCTGCAATCCCACAGAAAAAAGCCGGCAGCTGCCGGCTTTTTCGTTTCTCCCGGTCTGACATAAATATCTTCAGATCCCTGTATTTTCTTATCTCTTATGCGCGCAGTGCTTCCAGCGTATCCCGGATCGCCAGAATAAACTCCTCGGTATCCAGCTTCTGTACATCCGAAAGTGTGGTGATTGCTGCAAGGTCCCCGGTCATTTTGCCGGACTCAATCGTAGAAAGCGTCGCCTCTTCCAGCTGCTCTGCGAACTTCACGAGATCACGTAAACCATCCAGCTCACCGCGTTTTCTCAAAGCTCCCGTCCATGCAAAGATCGTTGCGACAGAGTTTGTGGACTCCTTCTCGCCCTTCAGATACTGATAGTAATGACGCTGTACGGTCCCGTGCGCTGCCTCGTACTCATAGGCTCCTGTCGGAGATACCAGCGTGGAGGTCATCATTGCAAGAGATCCGAAGGCCGTCGCCATCATATCCGACATCACATCGCCGTCATAATTCTTCAGAGCCCAGACAAAGCCGCCCTCGGAACGAATGACACGAGCCACAGCATCGTCAATTAGTGTATAGAAGTACTTGATTCCGGCAGCCTCGAATTTCTCCTTGTACTCATGATCATACAGATCCTGGAAAATCTCCTTGAAGTTTCCGTCATACGTCTTGGAAATGGTATCCTTCGTGGAGAACCACAGATCCATCTTCTTGTCATAGGCATAACGGAAGCAGGTCCGTGCGAAATTCTCGATGGATTTGTCCGTATTGTGGATTCCCTGAATGATCCCGGCGCCGTCGAAATCATGAATCAGTCTGCGATGTTCAATGCCGGTATCCGCCTCCGTGTAGACAAGCTCTGCCTTTCCGGGGCCCCCGATCTTCATCTCGGAATTCTTATAGACATCTCCGTAGGCATGACGAGCCAGCATAATCGGAGCCTTCCAGGTCCGCACGTAGGGTTCGATTCCTTTTACCAGAATCGGTCCGCGGAAAACCGTTCCGTCCAGCATGGAGCGGAGCGTTGCATTCGGACTCTTGTAAAGCTTCTTCAGATGATATTCTTCCTGTCTTGCACGATTCGGTGTAATGGTCGCACACTTGACAGCAACGCCGTACTTCTTTGTCGCAAGAGCCGCGTCCTTCGTCACCTCATCATCGGTTTCATCGCGGTGCTCCAGCCCGAGATCATAATACTCGGTCTTCAACTCCACGAAAGGAAGGATCAGGTCCTCCTTGATCAGCTTCCAGATAATTCTTGTCATTTCATCGCCATCGATCTCTACGATGGGAGTTGTCATCTGAATTCTCGCCATATTCCCGCTCCTCTCTTATGATTCCTTCTTATAACTCCTTCTCAGCCGGCTCAGCGGTCTTCTCTCCGGAAGCTGCCGCGGCATTGTCTGTCTTATACAGATCGTACAGTCCATTCTTAACCATGTTGCTGTAGGCGTTGTTCATATGCTCGGATGCCAGCTTCTCCGCCAGGTCCGGATTATTCGCCTTGATGGCCTCCATAATACCGTGATGCTCTTTGTTCGATGCGATGGCACGATCCGGGGTAGAAAGCGTCTTACGGCGGATTCTCATGACATACTGATGGTAGTCCTCCAGCAGATGCTCCAGCATCTTGGAGGCTCCGGACGCATACAGAATCCGATGGAACTGATTGTCCAGCTCCGCCATCTGCTCCATGTTTCCCTTCTTCGCATGGAACTCCGCGAGATAAACGTTTTCCTCCATCTCGTCCATCTGTTCCTTGGTAATGTTCTCACAGGCCCAGCGGGCACACAGCCCCTCCAGACGTGCACGAATCATATAAATGTCACGTACATCCTGCGCCTGAATTCCGGTAACAAAAGCTCCGCGGTTCGGAATGATCTGAACAAGGCCCTCCAGCTCCAGCTGACGAAGTGCCTCCCGGACCGGCGTGCGGGATACCCCGAGCTCCTGACCGATCGCAACCTCCTTCAGTTCTTCATTTTCCTTATATTTCCCGTTCAGAATGTCGTCACGAATCTTATGAAAAACTCTTCCCCGCAGCGAATACTGATCACTCATGTCCCGTTTCACATCGAAATTGTTCATTTTCCCTTTTTATGTTCCTCCGATCTTTCTATCGATGCCAACTTTTGATTTTATCCTATTTCTCGTAATCCGTCAGCGAAAGATGCTCTTTCCTGCAAACACAGTCAATGACAGCCTCAAGCTCCGTATCCGTGATGACCGTGACGCGGCCGGAAGCGTACTGCTCGTCCACCCACGCCTTCACGCCCTCCACCAGAACGGACTTTTTATCGATTCTCCGATCCTCCGGCAGACGATAGTAGTTATTGATCCAGAGAGCGATTCCTGCAAGCCCGGACGTATTGGTCACAGCGGAAATCGGCGGACGGTTCAGGAACTTTCCGGTATCAAAAATATTATAGATTTCTTCGTTCTTCAGAAGGCCGTCGGCATGGATACCTGCCCTCGTGACATTGAAGTTCTTACCCACAAACGGCGTTCTCTCCGGAATGTGATAACCGATCTCCTTCTCATAATAATCCGCAAGGTCCGTGATCGCTGTCGTGTCCATTCCGTTCAGATCACCGCGAAGCTGCGCATATTCGAAAACCATCGCCTCGGTCGGCGTATTTCCGGTCCGCTCACCGATTCCGAACAGCGAGCAGTTTACGCCGCTGCAGCCATAGAGCCATGCGGTCGTCGCATTGACCACCGCCTTATAGAAATCATTGTGACCGTGCCATTCCAGCTGCTCGCTCGGAACCCCCGCATGCGTATGAATGGCATAGATAATTCCGGGAACCGAGCGCGGGATAACCGCACCGTTGTAATTCACGCCATAGCCCATGGTATCACAGGCACGAATCTTGATCGGAATTCCATACTCCCGCTGCAGCTTCATCAGCTCCAGGCAAAATGGCACAACATAGCCATAGATATCCGCTCTTGTAATATCCTCCAGATGGCAGCGGGGACTGATCCCCTGCTCCAGACAATCACGAACCACGGAAAGATAATGCTCCATGGCCTGCTTGCGGGTCATCTTCAGTTTCAGGAAAATATGATAATCCGAGCAGGAGACCAGAATTCCGGTTTCCTTCATCCCCATCTCATGAACAAGACGGAAATCATCATGACTTGCACGAATCCAGCTGGTAACCTGAGGGAACTCATATCCCCGTTCCATGCATTTGTATACCGCATCACGGTCCTGCTTGCTGTACAGGAAGAACTCGCAGGCCTTAATCATGCCGTTCGGCCCGCCAAGGCGATGAAACTCATCATAGATATGGACAATCTGATCCGTCGTATAAGGTGCCCGCGACTGCTGACCATCACGGAAGGTGGTATCGGTGATCCAGATATCCTTCGGCATGCGCTTCGGCACGGTCCTGTCATTGAACGGAATCTTCGGAATGTCCGAATACGGAAACATCTGACGGAACACATTCGGCTTCTGCACGTCATCCAGAATGTACATGTGCTCTTCGATCTGAAGCAGATGATTGTCTTCATTCATCGAGACCGGACGATTTTCAAAAGGCTCTGTAACCATACCATCCTCCTTTGGATGTCATATAAGATTTTCGAAAATTCAAGTATGTATAATTGTATACACTTAATACATCTGCGTCAAGACCGCATAAACGACGGAAAAAGGGGATCCCTTTCGGAATCCCCTTCTGTTCTCAGGTAAACACCTGTCTCTATTCTTCTGAAAATCCTTCTGCAGCCTTTTCTGCTCTCGCAGCAACCTCCTTGCTCTGAATGTCTGCCGGAGCCTGCTGATAACGGGAGAATTCATAGCTGTACTCTCCGCGTCCGCCGGTCATGGAGCGAAGCGTTGTCGAATAATCGAACAGTTCCATCTGCGGAACATCCGCCTCAATGATCTGCTTGGATCCGGGAGCCGGATTCATGCCGAGAATCGAAGCACGTCTCTTGTTGAGATCGCCCATGATATCGCCGGTGTAGGTATCCGGAACGATTACCTTCAGGGAAACAATCGGCTCAAGGAGAACCGGGCCGGCTTCCATGAAGCCCTTCTTGAAGGCCTGCTTCGCAGCCGTCTTAAATGCCATCTCCGAGGAATCTACCGGATGATAGGATCCATCGTAAAGTGTTGCATGTACGCCGACAACCGGATATGCTGCCAGAGGTCCGGACTGTACCGACTCTGCAATTCCCTTCTCAACCGCCGGGAAATAGTTCTTCGGAACAGCGCCGCCGACAACGGCTTCATCAAATACATACGGTGCACTGTGATCCTCTGCGGGAGCAAAGCGAATCTTTACATGTCCGTACTGACCGTGTCCGCCTGTCTGCTTCTTATACTTGTATTCCACATCCGAATTCTTCTTGATGGTCTCGCGGAAAGCAACCTTCGGTTTCTCCAGTGTGATTTCACACTTATACTCATCCTTCAGCTCGGACTGAATCACCTGCAGATGAAGATCGCCCATACCATAAATCAGAGACTGGCTGTTCGCCGAATCATTGACCGCCTTAAAGGTCGGATCCTCTGCGGCAAGCTTACCCATAGCCTGTGCAATCTTATCAATATCCTGCTTGTTTACTGCCTTATAGCGAAGGTACGTATACGGCGTGGAGATGTCCATCTTCGCATACTGAATCGGTGTTGCCTTCGTTGAAATGGTGTCTCCGGTATTCACGCCCTGCAGCTTCGCAAGTGCACCAAGATCTCCGGCATGAAGCTCCGGAATCTCGGATGCCTTGTTGCCCTGCAGAATGTAGAGCTTGCCAACCTTGAACTCGTTCTCCGTTCTTGCATTGTAGCAGAGATCATCCGTCTTGAAGACACCGGAGCGGACCTTGATCAGGCTGTAGCGTCCGATGAACGGGTCCACAATCGTCTTGAATACAAACGCACTCTTCGGCTTCAGGACATCGAAGTTTGCTTCAAAAATCTCATTGGTCTTGAGATTGATGCCGCTGACCTTGCGGGACTCTGCTGCAGGCATGTATTTCACGATATCATCCATCATCGTATAAACGCCAAGAGCTGCAAGTCCGGAGCCCATCTCTACCGGAACGATGGTGCCGTCCTGAATGGACAGACGTGCTGCCGCACGAATCTCCGCCTCCGAGAACTCTTCTCCGGAGAAATAGCGATCCATAAACTCTTCCGAGGTCTCTGCAACCGCTTCGATCAGGGTGTTGTGATACTGCTCCAGGTATTCTGCGGAATAATCCGGAACATCGGCAGCGATGGCCTCCTTGTTCACCCACTTGAACGCCTTCTTCTGAATGACATTGACATAGCCGACAAGCTTGCCGTCTTCACGGACCGGCATATTGAAGGGAGCAATCTTCTTGCCATACAGAGCCGTCAGATCCTCAACCACCTTGCGATAGGATACCTCATCGATATCCATATCCGTTACAAAGAACATTCTCGGAAGATGATACTTCTCGCAGATCTCCCATGCCTTTTCGGTTCCTGCCTCGATTCCGGCCTTTGCGCTGACCACGATGATGGCACCGTCGGCCACCGAAATCGCTTCTTCTACTTCTCCGACAAAATCAAAGTATCCGGGGGTATCCAGAATGTTCAGCTTATAGTCATTCCACTCAATCGGGATCAGCGAAGTATGAATGGAAATTTCACGCTTCTGCTCCTCCTTGGAAAAATCGCTGATGGTGCTTCCATCCTCAACCTTTCCCAGTCTCGATGTCAGACCACCAAGGTATGCCATCGCCTCGACCAGTGTTGTCTTTCCGCAGCTTCCGTGTCCAAGGATTACGACGTTGCGGATCTTGTCAGTTGTATAAACTTTCATGTGGGAATCCTCCAGTATGTTATTGAGTTTACCGGTTTCATTTTTCATTTTCCGGCAGGCTCAAGGAATATTTTAACAAACGAAAGATTCTACCACAAGTTTAATTGTATATTCTTCACAAATTCAGACAAATGCGACAGAAAAAAGCAGCTCCGTCCATAAGACGAAGCTGCCTTTTATCACTTACTTATTTTACAACGAAGTTCAGGATCTTGCCGGGAACATAGATTTCCTTTACAAGATTTCCCATCGCCAGATATTTGGCAACGTTCTCGTCCTGCTTCGCCGCTGTGAGAGCCTCTTCTCTGGAGGCATCGGCCGGGATTTCAATGGTTCCGCGAAGCTTTCCGTTGACCTGAACGCCCATCCGGATGGTGGAGTCCACGGTCTTCGACTCATCATACTGCGGCCATGCGGACAGTGTGCAGAAGGTCTTTCCGTCCGGATTCATGCCGAGCTCTTCCCACATCTCTTCTGTGAGGTGAGGCGCAAAGGGCGAAAGGAGCTTGATGAAAATAAGAACATCCTCCTTCGTCACGGCTCCTGCCTTGTAGAAATCATTGGTCAGAGCCATCAATGCCGCAATAGCGGTATTGAACTTCATGTTGTCGATGTCATCCGATACCTTGCGGATGGTCTTATGAAGCTTTGTCTCCAGCTGAGGATCTTCCTTCTTGGCCGTTGCCATTTCCGTAAAGCCTGCAACTCTTTCCAGGAAGCGCTTGCAGCCCTTCAGCGATTCATCGCTCCAGGGAGCGGCGCTGCCGTAGTCGCCCATGAACATCACATAGGTGCGGAGCGTGTCTGCGCCATAAGCCTCTACAATATCAACCGGATCAATGACATTGCCTCTGGACTTTGACATCTTCTGTCCGTCTGAGCCAAGTACCATTCCCTGATACGTACGCTTTGCATACGGCTCCGGTGTGTTCACCTCTCCGATGTCATAGAGGAAGTGATGCCAGAATCTGGAATACAGCAGATGTCTCGTGACATGCTCCATACCGCCGTTGTAATGATCGACCGGCATCCAGTACTCCAGCTTCTTCTTATCCGCGAACGCCTTGTCATTGTGCGGGTCGCAGAAGCGGAGGAAGTACCAGGAGGAGCCTGCCCACTGGGGCATGGTATCCGTCTCTCTCTTTGCAGGGCCGCCGCATTTCGGGCAGGTGCAGTTTACAAAGGAATCGATTCTTGCAAGGGGACTCTTTCCGTCCTGCCCGGGCTCGAAATTCTCAACCTCCGGCAGAGTCAGCGGAAGATCCTCTTCGGGAACGCCGACGGTTCCGCACTTCTCACAATGAATCAGCGGAATCGGCTCTCCCCAGTATCTCTGACGATTGAAGGCCCAGTCCTTCATCTTATACTGAACGCCCTTATGGCCGATTCCCTTTTCAAGAAGATACTCCCGCATCTTCTCAATGGAATCCTTCTTATTGGTCAGACCGTTCAGGAAGCCGGAATTGATCATCTCGCCGTCTCCGGTATACGCTTCCTTCTCAATGTCGCCGCCCTTGATGACCTGCACAATCGGAACCCCGAACTTCTTTGCGAAGTCATAGTCTCTCTGATCGTGCGCAGGAACCGCCATAATCGCACCGGTTCCGTAGCCCATCATGACATAGTCTGAAATGAACACCGGAATTTCCTTGCCGGTAATCGGGTTAATCGCTGCAAGACCGTCAATCTGAACGCCGCTCTTCTCCTTTACGAGCTGGGTTCTTTCAAACTCGGTCTTCTTCGCAGATTCGGTCCGGTAATTCTCAACAGCCTCCCAGTTGGAAATCTGATTCTTATACTTGTCAAGAATCGGATGCTCGGGAGCGACAACCATGAAGGTGACGCCGTAAAGCGTATCACACCGGGTGGTATAAATTTCCAGCTTCTCGTCCGGAATCGCATTTCCCTTTCCGTCCGACACCTGGAAGTTCACAAAGGTGCCTTCGGATTTGCCGATCCAGGCAACCTCCTGCTGTTTGACGGATTCCGGATAATCGACATCCTTCAATCCATCCAGAAGCTTGTCCGCATACTCCGTGATGCGAAGGAACCAGACATCCTTGGAAAGCTGCACCACATCACTGTGGCAGATGTCGCACTTTCCTCCCTGCGAATCCTCATTGGAAAGGACAACCTTGCAGTGCGGGCAATAATTGACCAGTGTCTTCGAACGGAATACAAGGCCATGCTCAAACAGCTTCAGGAAGATCCACTGCGTCCACTTATAATAATCGGAACGGGAGGTGGCAAACTCTCTGGACCAGTCAAAAGAAAATCCGACCCGCTTCAGCTGTTCCGAGAAGTGCCTGATATTCTTCTCCGTAATGATGTGCGGATGCGTGTTGGTCTTGATGGCATAGTTCTCTGCCGGAAGACCGAATGAGTCGAATCCGATCGGGAACAGCACGTTATAGCCCTGCATGCGGCGCTTTCTTGCCAGAACCTCGACGGAAGAATAGGCCTTGATATGACCGACATGCATGCCGGCACCGGACGGATACGGAAACTCTACCAGTCCGTACCACTTCGGCTTACTGTCAAAATCTACTGCCTCAAATGCATTCGCCTGCTCCCAGGCAGCCTGCCACTTCGGCTCGATTTTCCTGAAGTTGTATTTCATTGATTACCTCCTGTGCCGCAGACTGTTTGCCGCAGCAGCTCGATCTGAAGGAAAACAGATTCTCTTTCCTTCTTTTGCATACTTTTTTAATGATATCCCCACGAAATACCAGTGTCAAGGAAGCCGCGCTTTTTGCGATTCAACGCGTTGGTGCAATAAACTGTGGACCGCCGCTTTTAATTGCGGTACACTATATCCATTCGGCCAATTCCATTTCTATCATTATTTTAATGCCTTTGGCCGGTTCAATTTCTGCAGATATCCGAGGTGACTGATTATGTCTGATTTTAACTCCTTCCGTTTTGGCTTTGTCGGTCTTGGCCTGATCGGAGGTTCGATTGCAAAGGCGATTCGAAGCTACTGGCCCATGGCGGAGATCATTGCCTATAACCCTTCCCGTGACACGCTGGACGAGGCCATTCATGACGGAGTCGTCAATGCCGGTGCCTGCAGTGAGGACGGTCCTCTTGACGGTGCTCTGTTTGAAAGCTGCGACATTGTTTTTCTCTGTGCTCCTGTCCAGAAGAACGCGGAAAATCTTGCCGCACTGAAGGGACATCTGAAGCCTTCCGCCATTTTGTCCGATATCGGCTCCACCAAAAGAGACATTCAGGAGCAGGTAGAAAGGGAAGGGCTCTCCTCCTTTTTCGTCGGAGGTCATCCCATGACAGGCTCGGAGAGAACCCGCTATCACAACTCCCGTGCGTCTCTTCTGGAAAATGCATACTACATTGTGGCGCCCACAGACGAAACACCGAAGGAGAAGACGGAATGCTTTCAGGCGTTCGTAAAGGGCATCAAATCCATTCCTCTTGTCATTTCCTGTCCCTTTCACGACTATGCGGTTGCCGGGATTTCCCACCTTCCGCACGTCGTCTCGGCAGGTCTCGTCAATCTGGTGAAGCATTCCGATTCCGAGGATGCCGTCATGCATGCCATTGCAGCAGGAGGCTTTAAGGACATCACCCGCATTTCCTCCTCTTCTCCCGTAATGTGGGAGCAAATCTGCATGACAAACGGAGACAACATCATAAAACTTCTGGATTCTTATATGGAAGAGCTTTCGAAGATTCGGGACGAGATCGCAGAGAAGAATCACACAAGGGTGTTTGACTTTTTTGACTCCGCGAAGAATTACCGTGACAGCTTCGACGAAACCTCCAGCGGTGCCCACAATCTGCTGCATCTGCTGTTTGTGGACATCGAAGACCATCCCGGCATGCTGGCTGAGGTTGTCACACTCCTTGCCGTCAATGCCATCAGCATCAAGAACATCGGCATCACGCACAACCGTGAGTATCAGGAAGGTACCCTGCGCGTCGAGTTTTACTCCGAACCGGATCTGAACGAGGCAAAGGATATCCTTACGACCAGAAACTACACGATTCACTGAGCGCCTTTATTTCATTTACCGTTTAAGAAAGGACCAACATGCACCGACACATTCTGATTAAAGATGCCTCTTCGGCAGAAGCCTCTCCCGCTGCTGCGAAGGTGAACAGTCCGTCTTCCAAAGCGATCACGCTTTCATCGGCAGCTTCCCTGAAGGGTGAGCTGACCATTCCGGGCGACAAATCCATTTCTCATCGCGCCATCATGTTCAGCTCCCTTGCAAAAGGCGACACACAGATCACACATTTTCTGGAGAGTGCCGACTGTCTGGCAACCATGGACTGCTTCTCAAGGCTTGGCATTTATATTGAGCGGGATTTCTCTGAGCACGGAAAGCTCATCGTCCACGGGACGGGCCTTCGCGGCCTCTATCCGTCCCACTCTCCGATCGCCCTGTACTCACAGAACAGCGGAACCACAACGCGCATCATGAGCGGAATTCTGGCTCCGCAGCATTTTACCAGCTACATCACAGGGGATGAATCGGTAAACCGCCGGCCCATGAAACGTGTCATGGAGCCTTTGCAGCAGATGGGTGCAGACATTATCAGCATGAACGACGATAACTGTGCTCCTTTGAAGATTACCGGAAAGCCGCTCCATGGGATCACCTGGAAAACCAGTGTGGCTTCCGCCCAGGTGAAATCCGCCATCCTCTGTGCAGGTCTTTATGCCGAAGGAAATACTACCGTTCTGGAACCGGCGATTTCCCGTGATCACACGGAAAAAATGCTGGCAGCCTTCGGTCACGCGCCCGCTGTCACAGATCTTACCGATGACAGCGGCAAATTTGCAGGCCACAGCGTTTCCGTCACTCCCGCCAAAGAGCTCTGGTCTCCGGAACAGATCACTGTCCCCGGCGACATATCCTCTGCGGCTTATTTTATCGCGGCAGCCTGCCTGGTACCGAATTCCGAGGTACTGATCCGAAACGTCGGAATCAATGAAACCAGAGACGGCATTCTGCGCGTTGCAAGAGCCATGGGCGCAGACATCACGGTTCTGAATGAGAACCGTGCAGCGGAACCATCCGCAGATCTCCTTGTCAGGACCTCTTCCCTTCACGGTACGATCGTGGAGGGCGACATGATTCCCACCCTGATCGATGAGATTCCGATCATTGCCGTCATGGCAGCCGCCGCGGACGGCACCACCATCATTCGGGATGCCGCAGAGCTGAAGGTAAAGGAGTCCGACCGGATTGCTGCCATGACCGAAGGCCTGCAGGCCATGGGCTGCAGGATTACCCCCACCGGGGACGGCATGATCATCGAGGGCGGAGCTCTACTTCGCGGCGCAGCGATCCGCACCTTCAAGGATCACCGGATCGCCATGTCGTTTGCCATTGCCGCACTCATTGCAGAGGGCGAAACCGTGCTGGATGATGCCGGCTGTGTCGACATCAGCTACCCGACCTTCTTCGAGAATTTAAATCAGCTGAGGCAGTGAGCCGATTCCGGCAGAAATCGCCGGCGGACGCACAACGACAGGCACATGTCGGCAGGCACACGCGGACAGAAAAAGCGGGCAGTTCCCGGTTAAAGGGAACCGCCCGCTTTTTTGCCGCAGATCTGTGAGTAACAAATTTCTTTGGAAATGAGAATTACTGCTCAAACGCAGCCTTCAGTGCCTGATCCAGATCCCAGAGGATATCATCGATATTCTCGGTTCCGATGGAGAGACGAATCGTAGAAGGATAGATGTTCTGCTCCGCCGCTTCTGCCTCTGAGAGCTCTGCGTGCGTTGTGGTCAGCGGATGTACAACCAGCGACTTCACATCTGCCACATTGGCAAGGAGTGAGAAAATCTGCAGATGATCAATAAAGGTGAAGGCTTCCTTCTGTCCGCCATTGATGTCGAAGGTGAAGATCGAGCCGCCGCCGTTCGGGAAATACTTCTCAAACAGCTTGTGATCCGGATGCTCCGGAAGTGCAGGGTGATTCACCTGCTTCACATAAGGGCTCTTTACAAGATAATCGATCACCTTCTTCGCATTCTCCCAGTGACGCTCCAGACGAAGGGACAGGGTCTCTGTTCCCTGCAGAAGGAGGAATGCATTGAAAGGAGAAATTGCAGCTCCCTCATCGCGGAGAATGATTGCCCGGATATAAGTAACAAAAGCTGCCTTTCCGGCTGCCTGCACGAACGAAACACCGTGATAGGATTCATTCGGCTCCGTAAACTGAGGGAACAGCTTGCTTGCTGCCCAGTCGAAAGTTCCGCCGTCAACAATGATGCCACCGAGTGTTGTTCCGTGGCCGCCAATGAACTTGGTTGCCGAGTGAATCACGATATCAGCACCAAACTCGATCGGCCGGATCAGGTAAGGGGTGCCGAAGGTATTGTCGATGACAAGCGGCAGTCCGTGGCTGTGTGCGATCTTTGCAATGGCTTCAATGTCCGGAATGTCCGCATTCGGATTCGTCAGAGTTTCGATATAGATTGCTCTTGTGTTCCCGTCAATTGCGTTCTCAACTTCCTCCAGATTTCTGGTATTGACGAACTTCGCCTCTACCCCGTAATTCGGAAGCGTGTGCTTCAGCAGGTTATAGGATCCTCCGTAGATGGTCTTCTGTGCAACCACATTCTGTCCGGCATGCGCCAGCGCCATGATCGTATAGGTAACCGCAGCAGCTCCGGAAGCTACGGCCAGTCCGCCGACGCCGCCCTCCAGTGCAGTGATTCTCTTCTCCAGAACGTCCTGTGTGGAGTTGGTCAGTCTTCCATAGATGTTCCCGGCATCGCGAAGTGCGAAGCGGTCCGCTGCATGCTGTGCATTGTGGAAAACATAAGAGGTTGTCTGGTAAATCGGAACGGCTCTGGAATCGGTTGCCGGATCGGCCTGCTCCTGTCCTACGTGAAGCTGTTTGGTTTCAAATTTAAATTCATGCTCGCTCATAGTCTGCTCTCTTTTCCTAGTTGATTGGTAGGTTTGTTTTTTGTTGGTGCTACAATACTACAGGAGAATAACTCCTGTCAAGCATAATTTTATATTCCTATCTGTTTACTATGTTTTAGGTATTAAGCAACGCCTTCTGCTCCAATTCCTTCATGGAATGGATGCAGAAGGCGTTCGGTTTCACCACTTCTTATACGGACAATGACTCCGGTTTGTTGCCGCCCGCAGCTCTACGAAGCACCCGCAGGCATTACAGGTTCCTTTGGAGAGATAGTCACAGGCTTTACAGATCTTCCGTCTCCTGTCGTATTCTTCCGGCGAAGTTTTCATCTCCCGGTCCATCAGGGCAAGAAGTCTTCCGATCTCTCTCTCATACCGGGCAGGATCCAGCTCCTCCAGGAGGCATTTGATGCAGTGTTCCTTCATGCTTGTCTGTCCTTTTTCCGGATCCTTTACCGGATGGTAAGCTTCACAACTGCACAGGGCGGAATCCGGAAGCTGCAGCCGTTCTCTGTGAGCTCCACACCATCCAGTGCTTTCTCCGAAACAACATTCGGCTTCTCGAAGGTATTCTTCGCGTGCATCTCTTCCGAAACCACACGTGCCTCGATGGAGGAAGGCTTCTTCTCATTGAACTTCAGAGAAACCGGATAGCCATGCTCTGCATCCATGTTCGCGATCGTCACGGTAATGACGCCATCCTTCTCCGAAACCGACTCGTTGAGTGCAGGTACCGGATGCTGCTCCGTTCCGGCCTCCTCATTTTCCAGAATCATGGAATCCAGAAGCTCTCCGTCCTGGTGATCCTTATACATATGGAACACATGATACGTGGGCGTCAGAATCATCTTCTCGCCGTCGGTCAGAATCACAGACTGAATGACGTTGATCATCTGGGCAAGGCATGCCAGCTTCACGCGGTCGCAGTGGCGGTTGAAAATGTTCAGCGTTGTTCCCGCAATCAGCGCATCGCGCATGGTGTTCTGCTGATACAGGAAGCCCGGATTCGTTCCCGGCTCGCATTCATACCAGCCGCCCCACTCATCGAAGGAGAAGCCGATCTTCTTCTCGGGATCATAGGTGTCCAGAATGTCACCGTGCATCTTCAGAAGATCCTCCGTATAAAGAGTCTTCTCCATCGTCTGATAGAACATTTCACGGTCAAACTCTGTCGCAGAGCCCTTGTTCTCCCAGCTTCCAGGATGCACATAATAATGAATGCTGATCAGATCCATGAATCCGTGCGAAGCAGATCCGCCGGGCTCTGCAAAACAGGTTTCAAGAACCTTTTTCGTCCAGTTGGTATCTGCCACATTCGGTCCGCCGCAAACCTTCCGGAACGGCTTGTCCGGATGATACTGGCGACAATAGGTCTGATAACGGCGATAAAGATTTGCATAGTACTCCGGTGTCATATTGCCGCCGCAGCCCCAGTTCTCGTTTCCAACGCCGAAATAATCCACTCTCCAGGGTTCCTCATGGCCATTGGCCTTCCGAAGCTCTGTCATCGGAGAGAGCCCGTCGAAGGTCATGTACTCAATCCATTCCGACATCTCCTGTACGGTTCCGGATCCGAGATTTCCGTTGATATAGCTCTTGCAGCCAAGCTGCTTTACCAGTTCAAAATATTCATGAGTTCCGAAGCTGTTGTCTTCCAGCACGCCGCCCCAGTGCGTGTTGATCATTTTCTTTCTGGACTCCTTCGGGCCGATTCCGTCCTTCCAGTGATACTCATCGGCAAAGCAGCCTCCGGGCCACCGAAGAAGCGGGACCTTCATTTCCTTTAAGGCATTCACGACATCGGTCCGCATTCCGTTTACGTTCTCAATTCCCGAATCCGGGCGGACAAACAGGCCTTCATAGATGCCGCGTCCAAGATGCTCCGAAAACTGTCCCTGAATTTCCGGATTGATGTGTCCTTTTTTCTTCTGCTCATTGATCAGAATGACTGCCATGATAAATTCTCCCTTGCATATTGCATCAATCGTATTGACAGCATAAGCATGCTGTTATTTTCCAAGTACAATCACCGCAAAGCTGGCCGGCTTCAGATTCGCAGTAAAAATACCGCCATCCAACCTGTAATCCTTTCTTGCTGCCGGCTTTACCGCCTCTCCTGCCGCCGAATTCACGGCCTTCATGTCGGTGCCTTCCATCGCCTGGAAATCGACCACCTTGTAGCCCTCAAAGCCGCGAAGATCCACATCGAACTCTACGTTCTCTTCTGTGTTGCGATTGACCGCAAAGACCGCAACCTGCTCTTTTTCTTCATTGTAGACAGAAACTGCCTCCACATCCGTAACATGATCATGTTTACTGGTCGCATGGTCATCCCCGGACATCACAGGCTGCAGTGCCACGCCCCGTCCATACTTCGATACCAGATAGAACGGATAGAAAATTGTCTGTCTCCAGGCAGGTCCGTTCTCTTCCGTCATGATCGGTGCAATGACATTGACAAGCTGCGCAAGGCAGGCAATTTTCACACGGTCTGCATGCTGCAGGAACTTGATCAGCGCCAGAGCATCCACAATGGCATCCTCATAATTATAGATATCCTCCAGAAGATGAGGGTGCGATCTCCAGGGCATGTTCTCCATATCCTCGTTGTCCTGCTCCGTGGAGTGATACCAGACATTCCATTCGTCGAAGGAAAGATTGATGTTCTTCTTCCCGTGCTTCGTTGCCTTCACATAGTCGCAGGTTGCAATCACGGATTTCAGGAAGTACTCAAGATCGTCCGTCGCAGCGAAGAACTCCGCCGTGTCATGATCACGGTTTCCCCAGTACTGATGAAGGGAAACGTAGTCGACATAGTCATAGGCTTCATCCAGGACCGTTGCCTCCCACTTTCCGAAGGTCGGCATTGCAACGTAGGAAGATCCGCAGACAACCGTCTCAATGGAGTGATCCATGGTCTTCATGGCCTTCGAGGTCTCAGCCGCAAGATGCCCATACTCAAGAGCCTCCTTGTGCCCCATCTGCCACGGTCCATCCATCTCATTGCCCATGCACCAGAGCTTGATTCCGTAGGGATCCTGGTCGCCGTGCTGTCTGCGAAGGTTCGCATAATAGGAATTCGTGTCCAGATTGCAGTATTCCAGAAGATTCAGCGCATCGGTGGTTCCGCGGGTTCCGAGGTTGACCGCCATCATCACACTTGTATTCGCCTTCTTCGCCCATTTTGAAAACTCATTGATCCCGACCTCATTCGGCTCATAGGTTCTCCAGGCAAGATCAAGCCTTGGTTTTCTCTGCTCCTTCGGTCCGACGGAATCCTCCCAGTAGAAATTGGAAACAAAATTCCCGCCGGGATATCTCACGATCGGAACATCGAGCTCACGAACCAGATCAATCACATCCTTCCGGAAGCCAAGCTCATCCGCTGTCGGATGCCCCGGCTGATAGATCCCGGTATAAACCGCACGTCCCAGGTGCTCAATAAAGGAGCCGTAAATTCTCTTGTCGACCTCTCCGATTCTAAAATCCTTATCTACAATCAGTTTTGTTCTGCGTGCCATCTGTATGGTCCCCCTGTTCATTCCTTCCTGCCTGATCCGACAGGTCACTTGTATGTCCCCAATATATAATCGGGAATATCCGGTGTCAATATTTAGTTTAGTATATTGTGTTTTAATTGACTTTCTTCTAAACTAAACAGGTACCGCTTTTCTGCATGCAGCCCATTATCCAAAGGAGTCCTTATGCTGAATATAACCAGACTTGAAGATGGAATCGAGGTTTTCAAGGCACTCGGTTCGGAAGTGAGAATCCGGATTCTGAGCATTCTTCTTGAAAACGGTGAAATGAATATGACGGACCTTTCCCAGAGGCTCTCCCTGTCGCCCGGTGCTCTGACCGGACATATCCGGCTTCTGGAGAAATGCGGCCTGATCCGGATTATTACCCGGCAGGGCGATCACGGAAGCCAGAAGCTCTGCTCCGTCCGTCAGGATAAGATTCTGATTGAGCTAAACCAAATTGCTCCTTCCCAGAACACCTACGACACCTCCATTTCGATCGGACACTACTGTGACTGCGATGTCTATCCGACCTGCGGGCTGTCGTCTGACAAGCATCTGATCGGCGAGGTCGATGACCGACGCTATTTCTTCCATAATGACCGGTTCAGCGCAGATATTCTGTGGTTTACCAGAGGATATGTGGAATATGCGATTCCGAATTTTATTCCGTATGATCAGAAAATTGATGAGCTCTGCATTTCCATGGAGATTTCATCCGAGGCCCCCGGCGTCAACGAGAACTGGCCCTCCGATATCTCCTTCTTCCTGAATGATGTGAATATCGCAAATTGGACCTCCCCGGGTGATTTCGGAGAGGTCCGCGGGCTTCTTACGCCCAAATGGTGGTTTCCGCAGTGGAACCAGTATGGTCTTTTAAAGATGCTGCAGATCAATCAGAAGGGAACGTTCATTGACGGGGATCGCAAATCCGATCACACCATTGAAGAATTCCATCTGACCGGAAAGAGCTCCATCAAATTCCGCATTGCGGTTCTGGATACCGCTGCGAATGTCGGCGGTGTAACACTCTTTGGCAAATCCTTCGGTAATTACAACCAGGACATCAATGTGCGGATTGCCTATTCACCCGTCCGAAGCAGCTCGTGACCTGCTTTGCGCTTTACTTCAGAATCATGTCCTTCTTACTTTTCTCATAGCCGGGATGATTGGACTTCCAGAGCCTGTCCGCAACAGGGGCCCATTCCTTTGCGTAGTTTTCACACTTGCCGCACAGATGTTCTGCGGTTTCCGGTGCCGACAGATCCGTGCTCTTTGCACCGGAAGCCTTCACCATTGCCTGAAGCTTCTCCGGATTTTCCAGGAAGGGACAGGGCTGCAGAAGATTTTCGTTGAAGGGCTGATTCTTCTGATAAAGCTTGAACAGGGGCTGCTCCAGACACTCCAGAAGGCTCTTTTCGTGGATATTCGCACCGGAATAATGGATGAAAACGCAGGGCTCCACGTCGCCGTTCGGATTGATGTGGCAATAGTTCTTGCCGCCGGCAATGCATCCGCTGACCCATTCACCGTCGTTCTGGAAATCCATGGCAAAGATCGGCTTTCCTCCCTCATAGCCGCGGATCTCACGAACGCGATGATACATATATTCACGCTGCTTGGGAGTAGGAACCAGCTCCATCGAAGAATCCATGCCGACAGGCATGAAATGGAAATACCAGGTGAACGCGACCCCCTTGGAAATCAGGAAGTCCAGAAATTCGTCAGAGGTTACCGCTTCGCAGTTTTCTCTCGTATAGCAGATGGAGGTGCCGTAAACCAGACCGTTTTTATGAAGAAGGTCCATGGCATCCATTACCTTCCGGAAGGTTCCGCTTCCGCGCCTTGCGTCCGTGGTATCCTCATAGCCCTCGATCGACATGGACAGCACAATATTCCTGGATTTCTTCATTTCATCACAGAAGTCCTGATCCACCAGAGTTCCGTTTGTAAACAGCATGAAGGCGCAGTCCTTATGCTTTTGTGCCAGACGGAAAACATCATTTTTACGAACGGTCGGTTCGCCGCCGGTCATGACATATCCGTGAATGCCAAGCTCCTTGCCCTCCGTGACAATTCTGTCCATATCTTCATAGGACAGATTCAGCTGGTGCCCGTATTCAGATGCCCAGCAGCCGGTGCAATGCAGGTTGCAGGCAGAGGTCGGATCAAAAAGAATCACCCAGGGAATGCTGACTCCGTATTTCTCCGACGCCTTCTTCGTCTCCTTGTATCCGGAAAAGCCTGCCTCAAAGCCAAAGGACATGAACAGGCCCTCCAGATAATCCTGGTCGGCATAATCCAGCAGATGATTAAAAAACTTTGTCCATTTTCCATCCTTGCCGAAGGTTTCCCGAAGTCTGTCATAGGCCTCCGCAGGCCAGGTATCTCCGTTGATCTTCTGGATCATGTCCACAACCGAAACAAACCCTTCTTCGCGGTTGCTGATCGCTTTTCTTCCTGCCGTTTTGATGACCGCCTGAAACGCTGCCCGTTCTGCCGCATGTGCCAACTTGTTTGCCATTGTCTGTCCCTCCTTGCACAGTCTGCCTTTCCAAAAATCTGTCATGCTCATTCATGACCATTGTTCATTTATGACTGTTATTCATTAATAATGGACCCTTTGGTTTCGTTTGGAAACGGACAAAATCTCCTTGGTCGGTTGAAATCCAAAGTTCCAGTTTGAAGG
>ULJH01073210.1_pt1 | contig 26684 bp, 21 predicted proteins | sample 1950781 | NCBI WGS metagenome assembly ULJH01 (sample SAMEA4835462, study PRJEB28245) | human gut metagenome | biome: gut microbiome; material: fecal sample | place: Denmark | collected 2008 | reverse complement strand
CAGAATTGTCCAACAAATGGGTAACGCATCAAAGTTGGGGCTTTTTTTGTGCTCGAATCCCCGTTAAACAGAACCCCCAATTCGTTTTAGATCCCAGAAAGCGCCCTGTATCCTTGTTTAACGCTTGTTTCCATAAGAAATAGGGACTGTCGAAAGATGGCCCAAATGATATGCCTTGGCCGGTTAACCTAAGGTTAACCTTTAACTATTTCTTAACTTATATGGATAAAAAACAGGCTTGTTATCGAATAAAAATTTGCCTTATGGGGTTAACGAAGAATATACTTAAACCGTGAAGAAGCCGAGCATTTACGATATCGCCGAGCGCGTCCATGTTTCTAGCGCCACCGTTTCTTATGTCCTCAACGGAAAAGAGGGCAAAGTTTCCACGGCCACGAAAAAGAAAATCTACGCGGCGATGAAAGAATTGGGATACACCCGCGATCACGCGGCGGTTTCCCTGTCTACTGGCAAAAGCCATTTGATTGGCGTTTGTTTTCCTTTGGACGAAGCAAGCGATGCTTTCTCCAACCCATTTTATGGCGAATTCCTTGGCGCTTTTGAATCCGTCATCCAAGCCAGTGGCTACGACGTCATCATCGGGCAGGCCAAAAATCCGAAGCAATTTGAGAAGTGGTATATTTCCCGGGCTTTGGATGGTGTCGTGGTTTTAGGGTCGTTGCCCCCTGAACTAGAAAAATCTCTCGTTCGCCTTGGGGCTAAAGCGGTTCTTGTAGACGTTTATGAAGATTACTCTGCCCCCTTCCCCAATATTCGTATCAATGATGAGGCGGGCGAATATCTTGCCACCCGTTTTCTTTTGGAAAGGGGTCATACGCATCTTGGCTATATTGGGGGGCCGGACGGCTCAACGGTCAACCATCGGCGTTATTGCGGTTTCGAGAAAGCCATGATGGAAAGAGAACTGCCTATTGAAAAAAATCTCGTTTTCCACACAACGACGAATTTCGAAGGCGGATATGCCATGGGGGATTCGATCGTGAAGAACCTGGACCGCATCTCCGCGTTGGTCGTCGACGCTGATATCATTGCTATCGGCTTGATTCGTAGATTGCAGGAGTTGGGGACGAAGTTGCCGGAAGACCTTTCGGTTGTTGGCTTCGATGACATTCATCCCGCCCAATATATCCACCCCACTTTGACGACCGTTCGTCAGGACATTCGTGAGAAAGGCTCCTTAAGTGCCAAAACTATCCTTGAGGAGATCGATAGTCCTTCCAAAAGAAAGAAGACTGTGGTCATTGAACCGACCCTAGCGGAGCGGAATTCCGTTTCGACCCTGTCTTCTTTAAGAAAGCCCTTTCTTGAATAAAAGAACCTGAAATAAAATTATATCCCAAAGGGATATTGTGTATAAATTTAGTTAAGCGGTTAACTTTTTCCTTCCCAATGTCTTTGTCCCGTGGAATAATGAAAGCATGTCAAAACAAAAAAATTGGAATAAAGTCCCCTTGAACATCCTTGGGAAAGTAAGCGCTTTCATGGTGCTTCCAGCCCTTTTTCTTACCTCTTGCGGAGGTGGAAACAGCAGCGCGGATCCCTCATCCTCCTCTTCGTCAGGAATTTCGCAAAATGATTATTACGACCCCGATAATTTCGTGACGTCAGAGCAAAAAGTGACTACCACGCGACTTGTGACTTACGACGGCCCCTCCCTCATGCAATCTTCCTCTACGGCACAGGTGAAGGTCAATGGGCGTGAAGTCTTCGTCTATGACACCCGGGTCAACCATAACCGTGTCTTTTCGTGGTCTGCCCCTTCGACCTTGACCCAAGCCGCCCTTTTTGATTTTGAGGGTAAGGTTCACGTCGAAGTGAGCTTTCCCCACGTCGAATCCATTGCTTCGGCAGTTGTCCGTCCTTTGGTTTATGGTTTTGCCCCTACCGTTTCGGATAAGACCGTCTCGTTTGATTTAACTCATTCCGGCAATTACGTGGTTGAGGTCAATGATGATCCGAACACAGCCGTTCAAATCTTTGCTAATCCCATTGAGGAGAATCCGTTAACGAAAGAAGAAGCGGAGAAAGACCCCAATACGATTTATGTTGGGCCGGGCATTTACGACGCTGGGGCCTTCCCAATCCACGACAACACCACGGTTTATTTGGCGGGTGGTTCCTATGTTTATGGACAATTCCTTGGCGAAGGCGTCCGCAACGTCACCATTAAGGGACGTGGCATCGTTTCTGGCAGCATTTATTCTCGCAATTCCGCCAGCGAATACACGATTCCTGTCGTCATGCGCGGAGTCAAAGGGCTGACCATCGAAGACGTCGCCTTCTTTGATCCAGCCGGTTGGGCGCTACACTTATGGAAATGCAGCGATGTCCGCGTCAATAACGTCAAAATCATCACCGCTAGAAGCAATGGCGATGGTATTTCGGTCCAAAGTTGCTCCGACGTTGAAGTGAGTGGCGGTTACATCCGCACCTGGGACGATGCTCTTGTTGTCAAAAATGCCGACATGGGCACGACGAAGAACATCAATATCCATGATGTTGTCGTTTGGAGCGATCTAGCTCAATGCATGGAAGTTGGCTACGAGACCTATGGGCCGACCATGGATCAAATTAGCTTCTCCGACATCACCGTGGTTCATGCTTTCCACAAGGCCGTCATTTCTTTGCATAACTGCGACCAAGCCAAAATTACCAATGTTTCTTATAAAAACATCACGGTCGAAGATTGTCAAACCTTAGGAGATGACCGTGGGGACGGGGAGAACGATTTCCTTGTTGATTTCACCATCGCCTATAACGACGAATGGACCAAATCCGGAGAGAAGCGCGGATCGGTCGATGGCGTCCAAATCGAAAACGTCAAAGTCTACGACATGGCCGACACCGTTTCGGCGAGAATGCGGGGAGAAGAAGCTTCCTCCGCCATCAAAAACGTCACCATCAAGGGACTGGAAATCGAAGGAAAGCAAATAACTTCAGCCGCCGCGTTAAAACTCGCGACCAACGATTTTGTCTCCAACGTTCACTTCGAAACGATGGACAAGGTCATCGGGGCGAGGCTTCATCTCCCCTATGCCTTAGAACTTCACGATCAAAGCGTGCAGGAAACTCACGTCGAAGCCGTGCCTCAAGGCGGAATGGTTGTTCCTGAATTTGCTAAATACCGAGGACAACCAAGCTTTATCGGTGTAGCATCCTCTACAAGCGGCACCGCTTCCTCTAGCCATGGTGCCGGCGGCAAAACGACGACCCCAGGCGATGATGGGTCTGGCGAATTCACCACCAAAAACCATGGAGCGTCCCTTGCGTTCGACGGAGATAAAACCACCTATTACGAATCGGCTTCTTGGAAGGGGGAAGACAATGAATTTGCCACTCTCACCTTCGATTTTAGCGAACCTACCAACGTTGGCGTCATCCGCCTCTATGGCGATAACGGCAACACCTATAGCTATTCTTACGGAGTCCAAGTTTGGGCAAAGAAAAGAAAAACAAATGGGGAAATGAACACTAAATACACCCGCCTTCTATCTTCCCAAATCTATTCGATGACCCCAGCCAAGGGCAACCTCATCGACATCAATATCCCCACCCAGGATTTTGGCGGCATTCAATTGCGCTTTAACCGCATCACCGGAATCATGGCTCCGGAACATTATCGGATTAGCCAAGTCGAATTCTATCCACCTTCCCTTACTTATATGAAGAGCATCGTGGAATCCAGCGAACACAACGACGTCTATAACGTAGAACGCGTGGTCGATGGCAATGCGACGGGGACGAGTTATTACGAATCGAAAAAGCTCCCCGCCACGATCGTGATCGATCTTGCCGATGTCTATCGTTTGGAAAAACTCGTTCTTGCCTTGCCTCCTCTCCTGACCTGGGGAGCCAGAACCCAAAACATCGAAATTTCGGTGAGCGATTCCAATCAAAAATATTCTTCTTCGACGAAGTTCTCGGTGACTGTTCCCGCCACGGATTACCTCTTCGACCCGGCTTCTGGCAACCGTGTGATCCTCGACTTGGATCGCGTGGCCTGCCGCTACTTAAAAGTGATTATTAACTCCAATACTGCTAATGGAGGATATGGTGCGCAGCTGTCCGAAATTAGCGCTTATGGAGTGAAATAAAAAACTTTCAGAAAGGATATCAAAATGAAAGGTAAAAAATTTTTGGGCCTGTTGACCCTCTCCGCGTCGATGCTGCTTGCTTCTTGCGGGGGAGGAGATACGCCTGCCTCATCCACCCCGGGTTCTAGTCCCGAACCGACCCCGTCTACCTCCTCTTCGGTGACGCCGACTCCGACTGAAACGATCCCCACTTTGAACAAAACCCAAGCGGAAGGAGCGGTGACTCGTGACTATGATGAGCGCTTCGACAAAGCCGTCGAGGATTTCTCCGGTGAATCGATTTCGGGAACGACCACGGGCACGCTTCATAGCGGCATTCTTCGCGAAGTCGTCGATAGTTCCTTGCCCTCTTTCCCCTCTACTCCAGGGGCGGCCATTTTCAAAATGGCTTCCAGCACTTTTGATGGCGACAAAACGCTTCTCGCCCAAAGCTCTGTTGGATTCAAGATTCGCGTTGCCAAAGGCTCTTTATCCCTTAAAGACCTAATTCTTGGCATTCGTCCGGGCAACGATAACGACGCCAACATCTATCCGATTGCAATGCATGAAGCCGTCAATGCTGACGGGGAAGCCAATCCCGAAGCCTTGACGAACGAATTCCAAGACATCACCGTGGATGTCGGTGCCTCGATCGGGGATGAAAATGCCGTTTTCCCGGGCACGGAACTCAAAGTCTTCTCCAATTCTCTTGGCTTCCATCTTTATGCCAAGGAAGGAGCGGACATCCATGCGATTGTTGAAATCGAGGAAGTCTATTACTATTCCGGAACGAATAAAATCGTGATCGACGAATTCGCCCGCGACGCCATTGGTGGCAATAGCGCTACAGGCAGAGTCTATTGGGGCCCAACCGACATGGCGGATGCCGTCTTGGTTCGCAAAGGACTCACCCTTGCCAAAGGACAATCCTATAAGACTGCCGACCTCAGCGAAGAACAAGCTTCCAAAACCCATGTGGTCCTCACTGCTCTAGGCGATTTGAGTGGAGCCAAGATGAAGGTGACTTACGCAGGCGGTGAAACCAAAGAACTTCCGTTTGCCTCGTGGAAGGCTAACGATGCCGCGGTCGTCAATGCCGTCGACGGTGCCTATTCCAACCTTGCTATCGATTTAGCGGCGTTTGGAGGTACGGGTGCGGTCAAAAATATCGAGCTATTGAACGAAGGCGAGAAAGAAGTGGAAATCGCTTCGGTCTTTATGACCTCGTTCGAACTTCCGGAACTCGACAAAAAATATCCCGCGATCAACACCAAGAACGCGGTTACCTTCTATAATTTCAATCGTAATTTTGCTTCCTTAAATGATAACTGGGTTGCCTCGGCCCAAGATGAACGCAACATTGCCGACGGCGTCAATGGAATGGTCGCCTATGGGGATGCCTCGGGCATTTCCATCTCCGACGGCTCGATGAAGATTGCAGCCCGTGAGACCGACGCTAACGTCGTTATCGGTACCAAGCACGTCCTTGATGGAGCTGATTATCTCGTCTTCTCCATGAAGGGAGAAGAAGGAGCGGACCTTAATAATTTCCGTTTCAATGTCTCGAACCAAGGAGCGATCAGCTTTGCGAATGCCTTGGCCATGGAAGGAGTGAAAACCTACGCCGATCCGACTTATACGAGTCCGTATGTGACTAGCGATGGTTTCACCTGGTATGTCATCGATTTGGCCGCCAATAAGATCCACGCTGGCGACTTGATTAATATCTTCTATTCTGGCGAAAAAGGCATCGAAATCGATTCGATCTTCTACGCGACCGGCTTATCCTTGGTCCCCACTCGCGAAGGCTGGGGTTCCAATGTGGAAGCCGACCTCTCTGGCGCTTACCAATACGGCGGTAACAGCGGACCCGTCGCCGCGGGTGGCCAATATCTTGGCTTCACCGTTGTCGGCGATGGCGAACTTGCCACGTTAGAGAGTTTCCGTTTCGAATATAACGGCAAAACCCTCTATCCGTCTAAAGGAGAATGCGAGATTTTGGATGAATTTGGCCGCGTCGTCGACCCCACTACCAAAATCCCAGCAGAAGGCGCTACCTATTATGTGAAGCTTAAAGGCTCGCAATTCGGCGACGGACCCGATGGTTGGGCGAACGTCCATTATTCGGGCGAAGCAGGATGCCAAGGCACTGCGAAAGTGACCCGCGTCTTCCGTGCTGACGAAGGATGTGGCGTTTCCGTGATGGAAGAACACACCGTGGAAGTGGCTGCTGGCTATGCCTATAGTGGCGGATGGACCGCAACTTGCCATATCGATCGCCTCTATCTCCACCTGAAAGGCAACGAAAAAGGCGATCTCTCCGATTTCCGTATCGAAGCGGGCGCTGGCCAATTCTTCTACGCAAAAGACCACGCTGGAATGATCCAGGATCTTGACGGCAACCCGATTGACCTCAGCACCAAAATCGGGGACTACGTGGATGAAAAGACGAATAAGTCCATGGATATCGTCATTGATCTTGCTGCGGCGGGCATCGATTTGAAGAAAGGCGATGCGTTCCATTTCCACAATACTTATACGGAAGAAGGAACTTCGATCACCTTCGGCGCAGCCTTGGGCGTCGCTAACGACGTTCCAGCGGAAATCGCCCTTGCCGAATACGTCCAAGACTGGGCAAAATAAACCTCAACATTAAATCGACAACGCGGGGGGAGGCTACCCTCTCCCCGCATCCTAATTGGGAGGAAAACAAAATGAAAAGAAAATCGGTTGCCTTTGTGGCTTTGCTTGCACTTTCTAGCATCGCGTCTTTAGCTTCATGCGGAGGAGAAAGCGGAAACAAGATTACATTGAAAATCGGGTTTTGGCCGACGGAAACGGAAACCAAAGACGTCGCAATGTATTCCAAATGGGCCGAGGAGTTTGAAACGGCCTATCCCCAATATAAAATCAAGGGAGTCCCCTATACTTACAACACCCAAGACGTTGCGTTGAAATTCGCGACCAATGCCTTGCCCGATGTTTGGGCCACTTGGTTCACGGAACCGGAAAAACTCAAGAAATCGGGCTTCATCCGTCCCGTTACTTCCGCCCTCCAGCAGTTTGGATGGGACGAGAAAATGGATCCCGAAATGCGTGAAACCATGACTTTTGGCGGGGAAATCTATGGCATCCCCCGCGATGGATATGGCTTGGGACTTGTCATTAATAAGCGCATCCTCGGCGAAAATAATTTGCTTCCCGAAGACGGAAAGGGCGGTTATAGCATCTATAATCTTGATGGAAGCCCCGCTTACCCCGCGACTTGGCAGCAAGTTTACGATTGGAGCAACACCATCGTGAATGAAAATGGCGACGCCTCCAAGGGTTTTTTGATGTATAGCGCCAACAAGCAGGGCGGTTGGATTTTCTCTAACATCGCCTGGAATTATGGCGCTAAACTCCAAGTTCAAGAACCTAGCGGCAAATGGAAAGCCCATTTGGATTGTCCCGAAGCCATCGCTGCTTTGGAATGGATTAAACAAATGAAGGTCGACGATTTGCTTGGTGGTGCTGTCACTAGCGTCTACGATGACTGGGTTTCGAACATCGGCTCTTCCGTTGCCATGGCTGTTGTTGGCAGCGACGCTCTTCCCAATGCCCAACTCAAAGGTAGCGTTCCCATGTCGGATTTGGCTTTTGTCCCGATGCCTTCCGGGGCGAATAATCTGCATTATTCTCTTTATGGTGGATCCCCGTTTGTTTTCACCAAAAACGTCAGTGATGAAAAAGTAGAAGGCATCCTTCGCTTCTTTGATTACATCGGCCGCTCGCCCTCGGTTTCGGAAACGAATATGAAGGCCAAAAAAGAAGGGTATGAAGTGGCTAAAGCCAAGAATCAGCCCATCCTTCCCTCGATTATGCCGTGGACGGATTCCGCCTACTTGGAACAAGCAAAAGCCCTGGAGGACGAATACATCAGCGTCGATATGAAAGACTATTCGCCTTTCTTTGGTTCCATCCAAACCAATAAGCACGGTGAGGAACCCAATAGCGCCCAAGACATGTACGACATTCTCGACACGGCCATCGCTAGCATTTTCCAACAAAAAGAAAATGCCAACCCGAAGGCCCTATTAGAAACCGCCAATAGCAAATTCCAGGCGATTCTTGATAAAACCGTTAATCAATAACCATGAAACGCAAAGACCCTACCATGCGGAAGAAAAACTGGAAGGCCGTCCTTAAGCGCAATGTCGTCGCTTATGCCTTGATGCTTATCCCCCTTTGCCTTTTCGCTTTCTATGTTTGGTATCCGATGATTCGAAATTTCATCCTTTCTTTTGGAGGAGATTCGGATTCTCCGGGATTCTTTGGCTTTTACGCCGCGATTTTTGGCGACGATCGTTTCCTTTCCGGCCTTAAAAACACCTTCCTTTACATCCTTTGGTCTTTGGTTCTTGGATATTTAGTTCCGGTGCTTTTAGGCTTTTTGCTTAGCGAAGTGATTCACGCTAAAGGGCTGTTCCGCGTGTTGCTTTATCTCCCCTGCATGATTTCTGGCATGGCCGTCACCTTCCTTTTCAAAAGCATCTATGGGGACGCGGACCATGACCTTTTCAACGTGATTCTCATCAAATTGGGGATGGAACCCCACCCATGGAGGGGATCGATTTCCCTTGTTATTCCTCTTATCGTTTTGGCCATGACGTGGAAAGGCGCGGGCTCCACGGCTCTTATCTATTTAAGCGCCTTCCAATCCATCGACGATTCCATGTATGAGGCGGCGAGAATGGATGGGGCCTCCGCTTGGCAACGTTTCTGGCGGATTACGATTCCTGCTTTACGTGGGACGATGCTTACCCTTTTTGTTTTGCAGATTATTTCCGTCTTCCAAGTTTTCTACGAGCCACTCATTATCGGCCCCTTCGGTGGTCCTCTCAACGGTTCCATGTCCTTGATGCTGCTCAGTTATCTTTACGCCTTCCAAGACTTCAATTTCGGTAAAAGCGCCGCCTGCTCCATGATTCTTGGTCTCATTATCGTCGCCTTCACCCTCGTTTATTCCTTGGTGGACCGCTTCCTGAAGAAGAAGGAGGGGCGGGCATGACAAAACACGTCTTCCCCCGTTTAAAGGATAAACGTGGCGGTTTCTTGAATTTCGCCGATTACCGTAATCCTGGTCATCGCGTTGGGTACGCGTTTATCGTCTTCTTTCTTTGCTTCTTTTCCTTTGTCGCCCTTTTCCCTATTTTGTTTTTGCTCTTCTCTTCTTTGAAGGGATATGGGGAAATCAACGATGTCCATTACACCTTTTTCCCCAAAGTTTGGGATTGGGGCCGTTTTGTGCGGATTTGGCAAACCGTCAATTTCGGCCGTTATTACCTGAATACCTTCGTTTATGTTCTTGGGGCTGTTGTCTGTGCCGTCCTCTTCAATAGCCTTCTTGCTTACGCGATTGCCATATTAAAGCCCGTTGGCGCGAAAGTGATCGACAAAGCCATTTTCCTTGGCTATATGATCCCGGCCGTCCTTAATATTTACCCCCTTATTCAGGAAATCCAGGCGGTAGGGCTGCTCAATCCCGACAGCGAGTCCTACGCGATGTACCTCTCCCTTTGGCTCGGATTCGGGGCGAACGCCTATTATTACATGCTCTTCAAAGATTATTTTGAACGCCTGCCCAAATCCTTGATGGAAGCCGGTTCGATGGATGGGGCCGATCGCCTTCAAGTGTTCTTCCGCATCGTTCTCCCCTTATCCCGTCCCATCCTAGGCATCGTTGCGATTTTCGCCATGACCGCCTCTTATAGCGATTTCCTCCTCCCTTATCTCGTCTTGCAAAACGACAAACTAAAGCCATTGATGGTTGGCATCTATAACCTCGGCAATACGACTACCTTCAAGCCGGAGGACTTCCTGATGGTCCTCGTCTTCTCCACCATCCCCCAAATCATTCTCTTCCTTATTTTCCAACGGCAAATCATGAACGCCGGAGCCAGCAAAGGCAGCAAGGAGTAATCCATGGGCAAAATCAAAAACCAATATTTGGAAATCGAACCGTTTCGCTTGGTCGAAAAAGGGTTTCACCCCGATCGCAACCAGGTGAGCGAATCCCTCTTTTCCCTTGGCAATGAATATAGCGGCGTCCGTGGATTCCTCGAAGAAGGAGTATCCCTCCCTTCCCTTATTGGTACTTACTACAATGGAATCATCGAATATTCGCTTCAAGAGACTCCTAGTGCCTATAAAGGCATCGCCAAGCGCAGCCACTTCACAATCAATTCCACGAACTATTTGAAATGCTCCATCGAAATCGACGGGGAGAAACTCGATCTTGCGAAGACGAATATCGAAGGGTTTGAACGTTCCTTGGATTTCCGTAGCGGCCTATTGGACCGTCATTTCGTTTGGAAGCTTTCTAACGGCAAGGAAGTTTCCATTCGGTTCGAACGGCTTTTAGGCATGAAATCTCCTCACGCCGCGGTTCAACGGATTTCCTTCCGACCCCATCAACCGGCTCATTTGGAGCTTCATTTGGATTTAGATGCCACGATCCTCCATTGGGGGAACCATTGCTATTGGGAGCCCTCCGCCACCATGAATCAAGATGGGGTCCTCGGCCTTTTCGTGAAAACCCCAACGACCCATCAAAGCCTCTTGACCTTGATGAAGACATATTGCTCCCTTGAAATTCCTTCTTCCGCCCACGTGGAAGGCCAATATGCTTCTCAATCGTATTTGTTGGACCTCCCCGCGGAGAAAGAAGTGGCCTTCACCCGTTACGTGGAGAATTTAATCGACAAAGAAAAAGACGACGGCTTCGAAGAAAAGAAGAAACAAGGTCTTTCTGAATTAGACGAAACGATAGCCAAGGGCTTTGCGGGAATCCAAAAAGAAAACGAAGATTTCTTTGCCAAAGCCATTCAAACTAGCGACATTGAAATCGATGGCGATGAAGAAGACCAGCAAGGGATCCGTTTCTGCCTTTTCAATTTGCAACAAGCCTATACGGGGCTTGCTAGCGATGATAATATCGGGGCCAAGGGCCTGACGGGGGAAGCCTATAGCGGCCATGCCTTCTGGGATTCGGAGACCTACTGCCTCCCCTATTATCTTTTCACGAATCAAAAGGCGGCCAAAGACCTCCTTTTGTTCCGCTATAACACCCTCGTCCAAGCTAAAGCCCGCGCCAAAGATCTTGATTGCGAAGGCGCCTGCTTCCCCGTCGCGACCCGAAACGGGGAGGAAGCCTGCACCCTTTGGCAACATGCCTCCACCCAAATCCAACCAACCACAGCCGTTGCCTATGCGATTTTCCATTACATGAATCTCTATCACGACGAAGAATTCATGAACGATTACGGCTTGGAGATGTTATTAGAAATCGATAAATTCCTTTTAACCCGCGGTCAATGGAATTCAAGCCATGAGCATTTCGGCTATTACGGGGTCATGGGTCCCGATGAATTTGAGGTCATGGTCAATCACAACATGTACACGAACATCATGGCCAAGAAGACCTTTGAATATACGTTCGAAGTGCTTTCGAATCCTTCTTTTGAAACGAGGCGCGTCCGTGAATTGACGGGATTTGACGAGGAACATATCCATCAAATGAAAGAAGCCATGGAGAAGATGAAGATCCTCTATGACCCCAAAACCCATCTTTATGAGCAGCATGAGGGTTTCTATGACCTCCCCCATATTGACGTGGACCAGATTCCGGTCACGGATTTCCCCCTGTATTCCCATTGGTCTTATGACCGCATCTACCGCAACGACATGATTAAGCAACCGGATGTGCTCATGTTCCTTTTCCTCTATAACCAAGACTTTAGCTTCGAGGATAAAAAAGCCAATTACGAATTCTATGAGCCGCGCTGCATCCATGAATCTAGCCTCTCCCCAAGCGTCCATAGCATCCTTGCCCAAGAACTGGGCAAGGAAAAAGAAGCTCTCGATTTCTTCGGCTTTGCCACGCGCTTAGACCTCGACGATTACAATCGCAACACCTGCGAAGGCCTCCACATGACTTCCATCGCCGCTGCTTGGATGAATATCGTCTATGGCTATTTGGGGCTACGAAGCGACAAGAGCGTCCTCTCACTCACCCCGGGGATCCCCTCCAAATGGACTCATTATTCCGTCAAATTAACTTACGGGGGTAGTTTGCTTCGCTTCGACGTTTATCCCGACCGCCTTAAAATCAAGAACTTTGGAGCGCCCGTGACCCTTCGCCTCTATGGCCAAGAAACAAGGATCGAAGGAGAAAAGGAATGGAAACGTTGATCCTTTCCCTTGATCATTTCGATTCCGCTTCCCGCGTAGAAGAGGGGAACCGCTTTTTAATTGGCAACGGACACCTTGGTTATCGAGGCGTTCTGGAAGAAGAAGGGAAAGAAGCATTAAAGGGCTTTAACCTGGTTGGAGTATATGACCGTTATCAGGATAAGTGGCGCGAATCGTTGAACCTCCCTGACCCCCTTTGCTTTCGGACCGATTTTGAAGGAAAGGAGGAGGACGTGAATGCGATTTCGCCCCTTTCCCACCATCTAAACCTCCATTTGGAAAAAGGGCTTTGGGAAAGGGAATCTGAATTTCCCCATTATTTCCTTCATTCCGAACGTTTCCTTTCTCAAGTCGATAAAAGATTGCTTTGCTCTAAACTCAGCATCACTGCGCTTCAAAGCGGTCATTTTGAATTTTGTTTTGGACTTGATACGGACGTCTACGATATCAATGGGCCCCATTTCAAAAACAAGAAGATTGAGGCGCAGGGCTCCACCCTCCTATTTGAAGGGACGACAAACGAAGGAAAAACCCTTTACGAGAAAGTCTCTTATCGCCTAAACGGGCAGGAATTGAACCAATCCTCGAAAGATGGTTTCTTTCTGTTAAGCCGCGACTTATCTACGGGCGAGAGTCTGAGCCTAGAAATCTTTGCCCTAGTTGGAGAAAGCCTAGGAGAACTTTCTTTGCCCCTGAAACTGGACTACGAAACCCAAAAGAAGGCACACGTGGATGCGTTTTCCGCCCTTTTCTGTTCTTCTAACGTAACTCTTCAAGGAGAAGAGGGCGTGAATTTAGAAACCTCTTACGCGATTTATTCCCTTTTGATTTTGGGGGACTCTTCCCACAATCGAAGCATTCCCGCGCGCGGCGTCAGTGGCCAAACCTATAAAGGAGCGATTTTCTGGGACAGCGAGATTTTCCTTCTTCCTTTCTTCGCCCTGACGAATCCAAACGTGGCCAGAAGCCTATTGAAGTATCGAATCGCTACTCTTCTGGGGGCGAAGAAGAAAGCGAAGGAATTTGGCTATTCCGGCGCATTCTATGCCTGGGAAAGTCAAGATAGTGGAGAAGAAGCCTGCTCCCTTTATAACGTTACGGACTATAAAACGGGCAAACCCATCCGTACCTATTTCAACGAAAAACAAATCCATATCAGCGCCGATATCCCCTATGCCTTGGAAAATTATGTGGCCTTAACGGGCGATAGGAGCCTATTAGAAGAAGGCGGCTTGGAAATGATCGTGGAATGCTGCTTGTTCTTCCTTAGCTACGCAAAAAAGGGAGAAGACGGACTCTATCATCTTCGCGACGTTATTGGACCGGATGAATATCATGAACGCGTCGACGACAACGCCTTCACCAATTACATGGTTCACCGCGCTTTGTCCTTTGTTATCCGCCTCTTAGAAGAATGCCCCGCTGCTTCACTAAGCCAATATCTTCCCGCCTTGAAGGATTTTAGGGAGAATCTCTATCTTCCTAAGCCAAATGAAAAAGGCGTTATCGAGCAGTTCCGCGGCTATTTTGAAAAAGAGGACTGCACCCTCGAAGAAGTCCGTTCCCGCGTGAAGGATCCCCGTGAGTATTGGGGAGGAAAAGAAGGGCCCGCCGGCCCCACCCAAATCATTAAGCAGGCGGATGTGATCGCGATGCTGGTTTTACTAGGAGACGAATTCCCACTAGAAGTGAAAAAAGCCAATTACTACTATTATTTCCCCCGAACGGAGCATGGCTCTTCCCTCTCCGCGAGCATGTATTCGCTATTGGGAACCCAAATCGGGGAAAAAGAGTATGCTTATTCCATGTTCCGCAAGTCGGCTTCCATCGACTTATATGGCCCCCAAAAACGATTTGCCGGAGGTATCTATATCGGCGGCACCCATCCTGCAAGCGATGGCGGGGCGTATCTAGCCCTTGTATATGGCTTCAGCGGATTCGAGCCCAAAGGAGAAAAATTCAACCTTTCTCCCCGTTTGCCTAAGGAAATCGAATCCTTGGATTATGAAATACAATATCGTGGAAAATCCTATGCGATTCACGTGGATCGAAACGAAGCGATTTCGAAGGAGATAATCAAATGAAAAAAGGAATGATCTTTGATTTGGATGGCGTCATCGTCTCAACCGACCATTACCATTATTTGGCGTGGAAGGCGATTGCTGATCAAGAAGGCATCGAATTCAACGAGGAAATCAATAACCGTCTTCGTGGGGTCTCCCGGATGGCGTCTTTAGAAATCATTTTGGAGAAAGCGCCCCGTTCCTATTCCAAGGAAGAAAAAGAAACTTTATGCGAGAAGAAGAACTCCATTTATCGAGAATCCTTAAAACAACTTCAACCTAGCGACTGTAGCAAAGACGTCCGTTTGACTCTAAAAACCCTGCACGAAGCGGGAATCCGTTTATCGATCGGCAGCGCCTCCAAAAACACCCGTTTCATTTTGGAACGGATTGGTCTATTGGGTGCTTTTGATGAAATCGTGGATGGCACGATGATTTCTCATTCTAAGCCTAATCCCGAGGTCTTTCTCCTTGCCGCGGAAAAACTAGGCTTATCTCCTGGCGAATGCGGCGTCGTGGAAGACGCTTATGCCGGAATTGAAGCCGCTAAAGCAGGGGGGTTCGAGGCTTATGGAATTGGGGATGCCTCTCATTCTCCCCTTGTCGATCACCCCCTTCATGCCCTTTCTGATTTGTTACCCCTTGTATTAGATAAGGAAGAAAACCGACCGGTTTTGAAGCTCGAACATTTGGGGAAGACCTATCCCAATGGTTTCGTCGCGACCAAAGACTTCAATCTTGATATTTACGATGGGGAATTCGTGGTCTTCGTCGGTCCTTCTGGATGTGGCAAATCCACAGTTTTACGTATGATCGCCGGTCTAGAAGACGTCACGCGAGGCAATGTGTTACTTCGCGGAGAGGATGTCACCGACAAAGAGGCTAAAGACCGCGATATGGCGATGGTTTTCCAAAACTACGCCCTCTATCCCCATTTAAGCGTCTTTAAAAACATCGCTTTCCCTCTCGAAGTCAATCGCGTTCCCTTGAAACATTTCTTCGATTTCAAATATCGGAAGAAGCGGAAGGAAGAAATCCGAAAAAAGGTAGTGGATGCCGCCGAAAAAATCGGGCTTAGTGAATATTTGGACCGCAAGCCCGCCAATTTAAGCGGTGGACAGCGTCAGCGCGTGGCCTTAGGCCGCGCCATCGTTCGTGACCCCAAAGTCTTCTTGCTTGATGAGCCACTTTCGAACTTGGACGCGAAGATGCGCGTTCAGATGCGCAGCGAAATCACCCGGCTGCACGATCGTCTTAAGACCGTCTTCGTTTACGTCACCCACGACCAAGTCGAAGCTATGACGATGGGCACGAAAATTGTGGTTCTAAAAGATGGTACCATTCAACAAGTGGGTACCCCAGAAGACATCTTCCTGAACCCGGTTAATCAATTTGTCGCTGGATTTATTGGGACCCCCCAAATGAATTTCTTCTCCGCCACCTTGCTAAAAACCGAAAATGGCTATGGCCTTCGATTCCAAGGCTTTGAAACGGCGGTTCCTTTGCCAAAAGACCGCCTCGCTTCCTTGGATCAATCCTATTTGAACCGTACCGTTACCTGCGGCGTCCGTCCTAAGGCGATATCCGTTGCTGGTGACCATGACTACGTGGAACAAGGGTTCAAAACCGTGATTTCGATTTGCGAGCAGCTCGGCGAAGAAACGCTTCTGTATTGCTCTTTCCCGGGAAAAGAAGGGGATTTGATTCTTTCCACGGAAGGTATTGGTCGCTTCCGCAAAGGAGAAGAAATCGGCTTGAGTTTCAAAATGGAACACGTTTGCCTTTTCGATCCAGAAGATGGACATTCCCTCCTCTGATTTACTTTCTATTTGGCTTTTGGACTTCGACGTTTATCGATGGAGTCCTTTTTTGTATCAAACTAGGCAGAGTTTTTGACTATAAAAAATAAGACAAAATTAAAAATGTTTCGATAACAACGAAATAATTTACCTGAAAAAACGGTAACGAAATGCCTTAAAAAAAAGGGGGAATGAAATACCTGAAAAAACGGTAATGGAAAACCTTAAAAATCGGAAATGAAGGATAAAAAATGTCGATGATTCCCACTTTTAAAACCTCTCTCATTAAGATGAAAAATGCCTTAAAATAAGGGCATGATCCGCCAAGCAACCCCCATCGATTTCAACGATATCCTATCCATCTATGCATCGGCTAGGCGGTTTATGATGGAGCACGGTAACCCAACCCAATGGGGCACAACTTATCCTCCCCAAAAAACGATCCTTCAAGATATCAAACAGGGGATTTTATTTGTTTTAGAAGACGAAGAAGGGCTTTACGGGGTCTTTGCCCTTATCGCAGGCGAAGATCCCACCTATCAAAAGATTCAAAACGGTTCTTGGACTTCCGCTTCGCCTTATGCGACCCTTCATCGCATCGCATCAAACCAAAGGCGAAGAGGCGTATTTGCTGAATGCTTGGAATACGCGAAAACCCGTTATCATCACCTTCGTATCGATACCCATGAGCAGAATCTAATCATGCGACACTTAATCCTAAACGCCGGTTTTTCCTATCGCGGCAAAATCAAGGTGAAAGACGGCTCGCCTCGCCTTGCTTACGAATGGATTTCACCCTCCCTATAATTTGTTAAAATAAGGTATCCGATTTCGAACCCTACTTAGGAGGATCCGATATGAAAAACCCTAGACGAGCTCCGTTTCTTGCTTTATCCATTTTAGGCGTTCTAACGACGATGAGTTTATCTTCGTGCGGACCCATCGCGGAGAAACCCCACGCCCCTGGGCTATATGCTTCCTTAAAAATCCTCGGGGAAGAGACGACCCCGATACACTGGGAGTCCGAAGAGAAGGAGCCCTGTTATTTAGCCAGTTCGTTCTTAGATATGGAACTAGAATTCTCCTTTGTTCCTCCAGAAGGAGATGAAGTTTCTTTCCAAGGCGACTGCGTGAAGTTCGCAGGAAAATTCATCGCCGCCTTCTATTCTTATAACGAGGATCAAATTCCTTTATATCGGCTTAGTTTTCCCCGCTATACAGGGAATTGCCGCCTCGATTATTCCTTTGCAGATTACGCGGGCCATTTGAATTTTGTCGTGGATGATGACTCGGATAACTGGAAGAAATATCGGACCAGCGTCAAAGAAGTCGTCCCTTGGGCGAAGACCCTGGAAAAAAGCGAGATAGAGTCGATCCGTTTTGAATTCGAGAATGCAAGCCTAGGCCCTTCTAGCTTCCGGCGCATTGATTACGTAAAGGAAGAACAAGAAATCGATGAGGCTTATTCCTATTTAGATAGCACCCTTTATTCGACCAACCAAATGGACCTCATCACCCCCGGGACCGGCAATACGTATCTGACCTATCTTCTCTCCGATTCTACAAGCCAAACTCTTAGGTTTACAGGGCGTTATTTTACCTTTGATGGTCAAGATTACATGATCAAAAACGCTTATTCTTCGCCAGAGAATCCTCTCGAAACCCGTTATGGATTCCAGCGGTATGGAAATGACATCCACGCGGTGAAAACTTCGGACTCCTCTTCTACGCCCATCGATTATCTTTATGACCTCGAATTCGTCCAATGGCCTAGCGAAGAAAGTTACGATGAAAATAGTCCCGCGATTTATCAAATCGAGGGCTATGTTGGAGAATCCATCGAAGTCTATTCTTCAACCCGTTTCCAATATCAAAATCGGATGTATCAAATCCGTTCTACGAAGAATTTCTCGAATTTATTTTAGCAGAAGCCGAGCCAAAGAAGCGGAAGCTTCCGTTTCTTTGTACCAAGGGAAATTGATCCTCCAGAGGATTTTGGGGGCTTTTCCGCAGGCGAGGATAACCCCGGTGGTTAAACAATCAACGACCGCGGGAACCCCAATGACGAAGCAAAGGACTAAGGCCGCGTTCGGAGGCATCTTGCTTTCAAGGAGGTTCATGAACGGGGTGAAGATAAAAGCCATGAAGACATAGGCCCCCGCCCCAAAACCAAGGGTAAAGGGAAGGCAGACGTATTTGCCGATGTGCAAAGGAACGTCGGAATAATTCCATAAAACCGCCCCGGTTAACCACTCGAACAATTCCCCCGCGCCCCATTCGCCTAGGAAGATGAACAGGGTGACGATCAAGAAATAAAGAAAGTGCCGTCCGGGAACGCTTTTCTTGTCGCGAAAGATTTCCTTTTGGATGAAGCGCATCTTGTTGGGAGTCCCGAAGACCAAATAAAGCAAAATGACAACAATCCCATATCCCAAAATGCAAGGCAGGCGTTGAAACCTCGAATCGATATAGCCCTTGGAAATGCCCGTTGCAAAGCATTCGATGATGAATCCGCCCACCCCAATCGTCACCATCGTCACAAACAAATAGATGAAGTGGTAGTCAAATAATTTCCATTCCTTGATTTTTTTCATGCTTCAACCTTAAAGGCAGCTGACGATAAGCGGTCTGCCTGACCCCCCTTTATATCCCTGTTGACGTTTCTCTTGAATATCGCAAAAACGTCTCAAGCGTCGCCTAGAAGTTATCATGTCCGAAAAACTCCATCAAGACTTATGGAACGGCTTTTGCCTATATTAAACAAACAACGTGAACTTGTATCTTTTCACGCTTGTTTTATACACTGGCTAAACAGGAAAAAGAGGAAACGTTAAATCGATGTGATGGGTAATGCATACACCCCTTTCGCGATGGAATAGAAAGTAGGAGTATTGCAGACGACGCAAGAAGCACCGATTGGATAAGCGGAATTCGCTAATTGCTTGAAGGCCTTAATATCTTTTGGGGAATAATCCACGCCGGGCTTGCATTCCACAAAATGAAGCGTCCCCTGATCGACGTACACCAAATCGATTTCATTTTGGTTGTTATCGCGATAAAAGAAGAAGCGGTCCTGCAAACCATTGTTTCGGAAGGATTTACGGATCTCGTTGACGATGTAAGTCTCCACGTACCTTCCTTTGAAGATGGAATTCATCAAAACGTCTTCGTTATTTAGCCGAGCCAAATAACAGGCTAGACCTGTGTCGTTAAAATAGATTTTTGGCCGCTTGACGATGCGCTTAGTAATAGAAAGTTCGTTATAGGGCTGCAGCAAATAGATGATGTCCCCAGCGACAAGAACGCTGATCCAAGACTTAATCGTGTTGACGCTTACCCCAACGGCTTTTGCCAAGGTGTCGTAAACAAGCTCTTCCCCCGTTAAAGACGCCAATGCTTCCATAAAGTTTTGAAACTGAAGTTTTTCGTTCAGTCGTATGATTTGGGAGACGTCCCGTTCCAAATAGGTGTCGACGTAATTGGAATAAAAAGAGGCCGAGTCCAAATGAGGGTTCGCGTGTAATTCGGGATACATGCCTCGAACAATCAAAGAGAACAAGTCGCGGACTCCTAACGTAAAGTCCTTGCTTCGAAGCGAGGAGACCGAGGGATCGATCACAAACTTTTGTTCGCTGCATCCATAGATTTCTCTCGTGCTTAGAGGCGACATTCTGACGATGGCGACTCGTCCCGCCATGGATTGAGAAACCCCGTGCATGTGTTCATAAGCTTGGGATCCGGTCAAAATAAACATGCCGCTATTTTCGCCCTTCTCCAGTTTTTCGCGGTTGACTATGGCTTCGATGACATCAAAAAGTTTGGGCGCATATTGGATTTCATCGATGATGAGCGGACACGGGTGAAGCTGCAAAAAGAGTTCGGGGTCGCGAATAGCCTGATCCCGTTCCCGCAAGTCGTCTAAGGAGACATAGTGAAATCCGTACTCTTTTTTCATTTCGTAGCATAGAGTCGATTTGCCTACTTGCCGTGCCCCAGTGACCAACGTCACAGGCTTATTATGAATACTTTGGACAATTTGTTCTTTTATTGTACGTTTAATCATGGCTTATCCCCTAAAACCTAGTATTTTTTGCAGTGACACTCTAAATTATACTAAAAAATACATCGGAGTCTATCTCTTCGTAGGAGCAAATTTTTCACGCTTCTTTGTTGCCATCTTCTTCCTTTCGCCCCACAATGTGGCCATGTTAACGACGTTTGATTACGTATCCGCCCGCTTGGATATCCGCTTCAAGAAGAAGCATGGCTCTTTATTAGCCAATGCGATTTGGAATCGCGTGGGGGAACCGCTTATCCCCTTCCGTACCGATCAATTTCTTCTCACGGAATCGGGCTACCAACTCGTGGACCTCTATTTCCCCTCCCTCCGCTATGGAGTTATGCTGCTAGATGAAGATTATGAAGCTCCAACCCCAAAAGATCTCGCCCCCATCGACGCGGTCTATGGATGCGCCTATATCTTTGCTAATTCAAGTGAGCTAACGTTAAAAACGATTCAAGGGCCTCGCGAGAATAAACCCTTTGACATAAAATCCTTTTTTGCTCAAGTCGATTCCATTGCTCAAGAGATCCAATCCCTCTATGCAGCAAGTTCCAAAAAGGTCTTGGAATTCGATGAAACCGCCCATCGCATCCAAATGAAACAAGAAAAAGAAGTGGTTCGGGGCGATGAATTCCTTTCTCTTGCCGAAGTCGTCTCCTGTTTTGATGAAGTGACTCCCTCATTTTTCCGTTCCTCCTATTGGCTACGCAAAGGAATGATTTGGTCCCCTAGCCTCTCCCTTCATGGCTCGGCTCGCGATGGGTGCTTGGTATCCGTGTCTTCCGATTTAAATACCGTAGAAGAACTCGCGGACCGCAACTCCGAAAGAGCCCGCGAATTATTTAACGCGGAAAAAGAAAATAACACCCCGCGTTATCTCTTCCTCCGCTGCCATGATTTAACCTTGCTTTCGCCCCGGGTGTTTTTAGGCGCCTATCAAGCGGATTCTTATAATGAAAATAGCAATACCGTCGTTTGGAAGCTCTGTTCCACCCGCTTATCCTACGAAGAAAATAAACTGGATGCCCCTTTAACCTTCTAAAAAGCCGATTCATCTTGCAAATAAGGTTCAATGCGCGGAAAATAACAGGGCTTCGGGATGTAGCGAAGCTTGGTTATCGCGTCTGCTTTGGGAGCAGAAGACCATCGGTTCGAATCCGATCATCCCGACCACTTAAGTCTGAATGCCTCGGTACATCCGAGGTTTTCTTTATTTCTGGAAGCCTTGGGATATCGGCCTGGGATATCGTTTTAGAAAAGCGCCCCGCTTGGGATAAGGAGCGCCTTGAGACGAAGCGATGGGTTAGAAGTTCTGGACGATGATATTCGGAATCATTTCCGCCTCGTCTTTAAACATGTGACTGTAGTAGTTGAGGATGGTTGCTTCGGTATCGCCTAACCAGTTTGCGACAACTCGTAACGGCACGTTTTGCCTAAGCAGGTTCGACGCGCAGCTGTGACGAAATTCGTGGACTTTCAGCGGTGGCAAACCTGCCTTCTTGGCATAGTGCTTGGCCAATCTTCTGACAGTGATTTCTCCCGTCACTTTGGAAGGGCCTGCCTGTCTGGATGGAAACAAGAAATCGTCCGGAGCAAGGTCGGGAGGTAGAAGCTCTTCGATGCCCGGAATCAACGCAAGGGTCCTGATGGACCTTTTTGTTTTTGGCGTCTGGAAGACCTGGCCGCCTTTCGTGGTTTTGGTTTGGACAATCTTCCTGATGGAAATGGTCTGGTTCTTTAATCGATATCACAACGCTGGTTCCAGGCAAAGCCTAGAGCCTTTTTCTTGCGTCAGAACGGTGGGATTCACAAAGAGGGCTTAACAGCTATTGGTGACTATCCATGAGTAAGACTTATAGTTTTCGGGTAGGAAAGAATCTGAGATCACTGCCATGCTGCAGAAGGGCAATATGCGTTACGTCAACTCCATCCGCGCCGTTATGGATACGAATGAAGAGCTGCGCCATTATTTGGTGGAGCACGGCCAGACCCTGATGCGCGCGGTTGTGACGTATTCGGATTCCCGCGTGAACCCTGAAGTTATCTTCTCTGCCGGCTTAGGCGAGATCTTCGTCATCCGCACCGCAGGCAATATCCCTCTTGAGGGATCACTTGCTTCTATTGAATACGTTATTGAGCATCTAGACCTAAACTGTGTTCTCGTCATGGGCCATACCCATTGTGGCGTTATCGATGCGGCGATCCATGGTGAAGGCCATGGCCGCATGAAGCGGATTGTGAATAAAGCCAAAGCCCATATCGGCGAAGAGAAAGACGAAAGAAAAACCACCATCGCCAATGTCTGGAGTGTTATTCTGAAGTGCTTCACCCAGAGGCGCATGGCTGTTTCACGGTTGAGTTCCATGACGTTGTTCTCATTCTTTTCCATAATAGACGCGGAAAAGATGCAATACCTCCTGTTGTTCGGCAATTCGGCAAAAGCAGCTGACCGACCGGCGGGGTGACCTATCGCCATGAGCCTCTAAGGGCAGTCCTCGTAATGGCGTTGCAGAAGATTAGCTGGTCAAGCTTTCCTTCGAAAGCGTTCAGCTCGTCGGATCGCATTGATTTTATAGGCTTGGGTCCAATTCCCCTCGATCCGAGACCATAGGCATGGAAAAGGACCGACGCTGCCGCCGGCCCTTAGTCGCTGATTTCAATAAGGAAGTTCCGGCTCGATGGAGTAGCGGATGCCGCTCTTATCGAGGAAGCTCCTCATCTCTACTGCGTCCCGTGCCTTGCCTTTAAAGATGACCTCGAGCTCCTCGATCGCCTTTTTGGAGGCGATGAAGTTCTTGCCGGTCAGCTTGGAGACAATCGATAAGGTCGCCTTGTCGACGGTATTGCCCTCGGATAGGCGGAAGACGTATTCGGTCTCGTCTAGGTCGATGGGGTCCCATTTCGTTGTAACGGCTTCCCAACCACAGCTATCGCAGATATATGAGAAAGAGGGATAATTCTTCCTTTCAGCGCGAAGTTTGGCACCGCAATTCGGGCAAATGTGTTCATTTTCCATGTTTTATTCCTCCGGGTTTGAATGTGACGAATGAGCCTTTGTCGAGGTTTCGCTCATCGGATGAGACGTACAACGTGCCCTTTGGAGAGCACCATAGGGTCTTATTAGGAGCCATGACTGGTTTTCCTAAAGCGTTGGCGAGGTGTTGGGCGAACCCTGTGGGATCCTGACCGGTAGAGCAGGAGAGCAGGCGGATTCCTTTGGCTTTTTTGAAGCCGGGCTGTTTGCGAATCATAGCGGCGGCTTGCCTCGCACTGATGAATGTCTCGCCATGAAGAGACCGCACAATCATCGATTTAGGATTCCCGTGGGCGATTACATCATACCATCCGTCTGGATCTATGTCCTTTCGTCTCGATGCGAATTTGGCAAATCGGTCATTCCCCTTACTCATATATGAGACGTCTGCGGACGCCGATTGTCGGATCGAGTAATTAGAGAAGAGGGGGCTTTTGCTCTTCATCGCCGTCACCCCCTTCCTTTTTCTTCCTTCGGGAGGCGTTTCTCCTCTGCATGAACGAATCGAATTGGTAGATGGGGACGCCCATGAAGCGTGGGGTCAGAAAGATATCGTAGCTAGCCGGCCCATAGACGATGATCCCAGCGGGTTCAAGAGCCTCGACCACCTTCGAGACCTGGGCCATGAAGACGTCGCGGTTTGCAATCTCTCGCGTGAACCCGTTTGTGCCGATGGCAATCAGGACGTGTTTGGGGCAGGCCAAGAGGGATTCCCCGGATCCCGGGGTGTTGGCGACGCGGACGTTGGGGATGACCTTCAGCCCGCATTTGCCAAAATAGTAAGTGACGGATAGGTTCATGCCGATCTGGTGGTCGGCGATCCAGGCCGGCATGTTGTCGAAGGGGCTGCAGTCCATGCCGATGACGCATTCGTAGGGACGAAGCTTCTCGACATAGGCCTGCGGGTTGCTAAGGACCGGCTGGAACCATTCGTCCTTGCAATAGAAGGACATCGCGGTATGCGCAGGATCCTTGACTTGGGAGCGCTGGTTCCATTGGGCGACGTCGCCGGGGACTTTGCCGCAGCAGAATTCCGGCGGGATGATGGGGTAGCCGTACCTCTCGGTGCGCTCAGCACCGTCGATGAGGTAGGCGAGGTAGACGTCCCTAAGGTAAGGGATTTTCGACTTAAAAGATTTGAATTCTTTACTCATGAAGATTTACTCCTAAATTGTTTCGGTGGCGAGCCTTGTTTTGGGAAAACGCTCGCAAAAAACCCTTATCTGGAGTAATATCTTCTCGCAATCAGTTGGATATCACTCCGCTGAACGGACGGTTCGAGTTGGCGCTTGAATCGTCTTTTTTCGTCGCTTTCGGTTAAGAAGGCAACCACCTCCTCGCCCATTCCACGTACTCCCGATCGTTTTCGAAGACCTCCTTCCCATAATTGAGGAAGGCCATCATGACGGAATCGGCGCTGTAGCCAGCCGCCTCCCAAGAAAGCCCGTATTTGTCATGGATCTCGGTGGCGGTCAGGTGCTCGCGCAGCCTCAGGAGGCAGCGCGGAGCGGCCAGCTGCTTGGCGAAGTAGTCGGCTTCGGCCTCCTCCTCTTCGGTGGGATCTGACCCGTGACCGAGCACGATATGGGCGATTTCGTGGAATACCGTGAGCTTGGCCCTTCCCGGCTCCGTGTCGTCGTTGTAGACGATCACGTATACCGGGTAGCCTTGGCTTTTGTCGCAGTAGTGGATGCCTGTCTGGACGATGTCGAGCATGCTCTTCCTCTTGGCTTCCGGAAGGGCGCTATAGGGAATGAGCTTGAACCTCATCTCCCCAGCGAGCCATTTCTCGTCGACGGGAAAGCTTCGGATGTTGTAGTCGATGTGAATCGAATACACCTCTCTGTCGATCCGGTCGTATGTCTCGCAGGGGAGTCTCTTCATCTATCAGTCCTCGTCAGAAAAGAGCATTTTGACGATTTCCGTCTTTTGCTCGGGGGTAAGCGCCTTGCGGCTTCTGCCGACCACGGACACGATCTCCTGATAGGGGTCCATCGCCACGGCGACGCTTTCGGTGAAGTAGGAAGGCTCGACGCCAAGGGCTTCGGCGGCGCGGAAAACGGTGTCGATGCGCGGCTCGGTGGTCGAGATGTAGCGGTTGAGGCTGGACGCGGGGATGCCAGATTTATCGGAAAGGGTCTTCTGGTCCCATCCGAGCTCTCTCATCCTGGCGTTCGCTCTTTCTCCAAACTTCGTCATAATGCTGTCTTGTCCTTTCATTGGCTTTTGCCGCAATAATAATGCTACAGAAATTGGTACGATGCAATACCAATTATGGAATTATTTAGATAACATGAGATATTAAGCAGCCTAATCGCTAAAAAATTTTAATAACCGCACCGATTTCTCGATGCGGCGTATTTCGCTGTAGCCTATAGTGGGGAATACGTCCTTGCGGCTCCTCGCCCTTGAAGGGAAACAATAGGGGCTCTCCCTGGGCAACGTGTCGAGGAACGGCTTAACCGCGTTGATGATTAGGTATTCGCGGACGGAGTTCCTCGTCTTCGGCGTGACGAATTCCGGGCCATCGGAATCGAAGCCCCTTCGGGAGACGGAGCGCTTTATCGAAAGCTTGTCGCCGTCGAAATCCGATCATCCCGACCACGTAACTGGAATAGACTTGATGTTCGGCGTCAGGTCTTTTTTGTGTCTTTGCCCTTCTTAATGATAAAAAACACGATCACCCAATAAGCGTGGTTTGAAATTCAATGGGACGTGGCGTCGTTTCTTTTTTCGACTTTTATATTAAATCTTTTAGATTTTTATTTGGGCAAATAACTGAATCATTTATTTTATTTCTTCTGCTTCGATAAAATCCACCCAACTGTCATAGTCGTAATTTCTTTTTGCTTCAGAAGTATGGATTTTTCTAACATATGGCACTTTTCTTTTTATGTACTCCGGCAATATTTCTAATGGGTTTATATCATCAATGTTTTCTGCTTCGATTGCTAATGTCTTATATATTATTCGTATTTCACAAACACTGCCTTTCCCCCATTTTAAAATAAACTTTTTCATTTTATATCCTTTCCCCCTTTTGAATCGTTGATTAATTCTGGAGATGAATCATTATCTTCCGCTTTATCTATTGAGTTTAATTTGTTTGTCAAATATGCAGGTAAATCTTCAAAAAGCTTATATTTTGAAACTCCAATTGGCGTTTTCAAGCCTTTGAAAGAAGTTTCTACAACATAATTGTCCGCTGTTTTGCATAACAATATTCCTATTGTTTCATTATCGGTTTCTGTTTTTTCTAAATCATCAATTGCATTGACATAAAAGTTTAATTGGCCAAAATCTGCGGGGGCGATATCTTCTAATTTCACTTCTATAACAACATAAGCATGAACTTTGGTGTGGTACATCGTAAGGTGACAAAGTAATCGCGAAGTTTTC